>Ga0101944_10003971_pt1 | contig 19351 bp, 12 predicted proteins | sample DewCreD2012metaG_FD_75245 | JGI IMG/M metagenome (GOLD analysis project Ga0101944, IMG submission 75245) | Hot spring sediment bacterial and archeal communities from British Columbia, Canada, to study Microbial Dark Matter (Phase II) - Dewar... ... | reverse complement strand
ACGCCGCTGAGCGCGACCAGGACACACAGCAGAAGCGCGCTCGCCGCCGTAGGGCTGAAAAGGGCGCCCGTTGAAATCCGCGCGAGGTGGGGGAGTGTGAAGACCTGGTTGGTCCACAGTCCCAGCGCGATGAAGTTGAACGTCAGCAGCGCCAGGCGCACGCGCCGTCCCCCATGCCGGTAGGCCGGCACAAAAAGGATGAAGGCGGCGATCAACGCGAGGCAGGAGGGTTTCAATAAAGCGTCGCGCCACGTCAGGACTTCAAACGCCGCGTCATCGAGCGGCAGGTCGAGCAGCCGCGTCCCGGCAGCGAACGCGGCGCGGTTCATGAGATCGACAATGGCGCGACTGGTGACGGTGGCGCCCGCGATGCCATCAATGGGGACGCCCGAGCGCGCAGTCCGGCTTTCAAGCGACGGGGAGAGACCCTGTGGGGCGGACGGGTCGGAAGAGGCGCTGCGAATGCCCCGCGCGCCTGGGAGGGAAGGCAAGGGGCCTGGCCTCTGCATGACGCGGAATCCGCTGGCATACGGCAGTCCCTCGAATTGCCGGATCCATTTGTCGAGGTCGCCTGCGTAGGAAGGCGTTTCGTGTTGTTCCAGAATACGGACATGGCGGATGGCGCGGGTATCCATGTCAATCAGAATGCGGATGGGCCCGGCCCAGCCTCGCGCGTCGGGCGCCGTTTCGCTGGATGAGAAGATCACCTCGGGCTCCGTCGAATCCGTTGGCCGATAGTGCGTGAACGGCTTACGCTTCAGATCAAATTCCGTGCGGCCCGAAAACGCCGCCAGCAGTTCCTGCGGAAACGTCGCAGGGGGACGGGCTGCGCGTTCCCTGGACCCCAACGCCACCAGCCACACCGACAGCGCCATCCACGCCAGCGCCCATCCCCACGTCGAGCGAGGCTGCCAGGAGCGCAGCGCGCTCGGCAGCGCATCCATCGCGTTGAAAGCCAGCGCGGCGCCCGCCAGCGCCGCAAGCCCATAAGCGGTCTGCGCAATCCCCCAGAGCGGGACCATGATCGCCCCCGTCAACGCCGCCCCCAGCGCGCCGCCAAAGTGGTCGGCCGCATCGAGCCATCCGCCCGTCTGCGCAGCCTCCAAGGAATCGGGCGAGCGCCGCTTCGCTCTGGCTTCACGCGCCTCCGCCCCCAACGCAAAGGCCAGCCCGCTCAACGTTCCCGCCATCACAAAGAGCGCTAGAAACGCCCACTCCGACTCGACGCGCCCGACGAGTGAAGGAAGCGCCGCCGCGAATCCCGCCAAAGCAGCCAGAGACAGCGCGAAACTGCGCCGTGCGCCCGCGCTCAATCGGAGAGACCGCGCGGCGCCCACCAGGCTTCCCCCCGCCATTCCCAACATGAACAGCGCAACCAACAGTCCGATGCGTTGATAGAGGAATCCGAAGGCGTTCTGATAGGCGAACAGCAGGATCATGTCGGCGGCCATCGCGAACCACCCGACCGCCACGATGGCCACCACAATGGCGAACGCCGGTTTGTTCTGCTCTGCTGGCCCGCGCCGGGAGGCGCCCTGAAGCGCCCGCAGGGCCAGTGCCACGATTAAGGGCGCGATCAAGAGCCACATTCCGTTTCGCTCGATGGCGCGCAGGGCATTCGACACGCTCGATCCCGCAAATCGTCCCCACAGGATCATGTTGTAGTAGAATGCCATGGGACGCGCGTCGGTATTCAACGGGGCGTCGGCGCCTTCGAGGCGTTCGCGCACAAAGGCCACGCGCGTCGGCGGCAGCGCGTCAGCAAAACCCTCCGGCGGAAACAGCGCATCGGGCGGACGAATGGCGGCGTAACGCCGCGCCAGCGCCTGCCAGTCGTCCGTGACCTGTTCGCCGTCCGCGCTGGCGGCAAAGACATGGACGTCTCCGGGCGTGACAATGACAGATGCGAATACCGCCCGCAGCGTCGCGAACACCGATGCGCTGTATGAGACCACGTCCTCGCCGAGGTAATGCGCCGCTGACGTGATCGAACACACAATGACGCCCCGAGGGCTCATGCAGTCCCGCGCCCACTCGAAGAATTCGCGCGTGTAAAACCGATTGAGAGACGCCGTCGAAGGATCGGGCGCCAATACCCAGACGACATCAAACAACTCCGGGGGCGTTGTCCTTTCGTGGCCAAGGGGTTGTCCCGCCCGTGGCTTCGCGCTTCTGCGCAAAAAGTCGCGCGCATCGGCATGAACGATCTCGACCCGCCTTTTATCCCGCAGCGCCATCGCCAGGTCGTCCGTCAGATGCCGCTGTAGCAAGTCCGCGGCGGCGGCGTCCTGGATGAGGATTGTGACGCGTTCGATGGACTCAAAGCGCAACAGCGCCTGCGCAGGCCCTTCGAGTTCGCCGCCAATCAGCAACGCCCGGCGCGCGTCGGGACGTTGCGCCATGACAAAGGCGGCGCGCTGCTCGTTGGCGCGGTGATCCGGAAAGGCTGCGGCGATCTTGCCATTGGACAGCACAACGAACTGGCCACCGCGCCGGGCCACCGCCGCGAGTTGATAGCGCGTGTCCGCCTCCTCCAACAGGTCCAGCGCGGGTTGCAGCGTGGCGAATCGCGCGCGCCGGCTGGCTTGGTCCCACCGCGTCGCCCACCCCGCCCCGAGCGCGACCGCCGCCGCAAGCGCGATCGTCTGCGCAAGACGGGTCAGGACGCGCCGATGCGCCAGCGCCGCCGCATGGAGCCCATGTAGCGCCACCAAGACCAGCAGGATGGGTATCGGCGCCAGAGTATCAATCCACCAGAACGTGAAGACCACTCCTCCCGCGCACGACCCCAGCGCCTCCAGGCCATACAGCCATCCCACCGCGCCCCGGGCGCGTCCCGCCAGCGCGCATCCCAGTGGGAACATCGCCCCCGCCAGCAAGCCCACCGGCGCCGTCACGGCGAACATGACCAACGACAAGATCCCCAGCGGGACAATCTCTGCAGGGGGCGTCGAAACCCAATCGCGCGCATGACGCAGCAGTATCAACTGGATCAGCGCAACCATCGGCAGCAAGACGAAGGCTGCCCACATCGCCCGCGCGCCCGCGCCCGCCGCCGAAATCCTGGTGGCCAGGCGAACGCCCATCCATGCCCCTGCCCCCAGCCATGCCAGCCATGCCGCAAAGAACACCCCCAGCGCAATCTCTGATCCATGAAACAAAATCAGAAACTCGCGCGCAAACATGGCCTGGCAGACCAGGACGGTGAAACCGACATGAAAGAAGATGGTGTGCAAGCGAGTTCGCGGCATGACAGCAAGAGGGCGGCCTTGTGGCGGCGCATTCCAGAGAAGCATGCGTTGCCGATGCCACTTGCATCGCCCGCGCCGGACATCAGCGTCGCCAACCTCCGATGACTCACGGATAATAGGCGCCTGTCCAGGGCCGTTCAACCCATATCCCGATTTCTTCGCTGGCGCGGATGGGCGTTCTGGTCCACACTTGCCCGTTCTGAGTTGTACTTGATACGGGCCACGTGTTGCGGGCAAGTCGCGCCGTGCCCTCACAGGCTTAACCATGAATGCATCGAAGGTCGCCATACTCCACACGTCGCCGCGGACGGTTCTGTCCGACTATCATGAATTGATGAATCTGGCCGGTTATCAAAATGTGATCGCCCGCGACGCCGACACCGCGCTCAAGGTCAATATCAGCTGGCATTTCTTTTTCCCTGGCAGCTCCACGACGCCTTGGCAACTCGAAGGCGTGATCCGGGCCATGAAACAGGACGGATACGATCCCCGTCAGATTCATGCCTGCCACAACCGCACCGTCGTCATCGACGCGCGTCTGGGCGAGCGCGAAAACAAACAGATCCACGTCGTCCAAGCCCACGGCTTGCGGAACATACATCTCTACGACGAGGGCGTTGAATGGATACCCATTCGCGAGGCCGTCGGCGACGACATCTGCCGCCGCCTGTTGGTGTTGCGCGACGTGTATCCCAAGGGCTTCTCCATTCCCAAGCGCTTTATCGGCGAAAACATCATTCACCTGCCCACCGTCAAGACGCATGTCTTTACAACGACGACGGGCGCCATGAAAAACGCCTTTGGCGGCCTGCTCAACGAACACCGACATTGGACCCATCCCGTCATCCACGAGACGCTGGTGGACCTGCTGATGATCCAGAAGAAGATTCACCGGGGTGTTTTTGCTGTCATGGATGGAACGTTCGCTGGCGACGGCCCGGGACCTCGTTGCATGACGCCCCACGTGAAGAACGTCATTCTGGCCTCGTCCGATCAGGTGGCCATCGACGCCGTAGCCGCAAAACTGATGGGTTTTGATCCTCTGCGTGACATTCGATACATCCGACTGGCCCACGATGCCGGCTTGGGGTGCGGCGATCCGAGCCGGATCGAGATCGTCGGAGACGCGGCCGCTGCGGAAATGAACTGGCGCTTCGACGGTCCTTTCCGGCGCATGACGTTCGCCAGCGCCATGCAGCACAAGATTTACTGGGGTCAACTCAAACGGCCCATCGAGTGGTCGCTCAAGACGTGGCTGGCGCCGTGGGCTTACATGGCCAGTGTCCTGTATCACGACACGTATTGGTATCCACGTTTCGGACGCCGCCGCGTCCAGGAGGCGCTTCGCAGCGAGTGGGGGCGGCTGTTCCACAACTGGGAGCATCTGACTCCGGACGAGCAGGGGTGGCGCGATGTCGGGGCCAACGCGCCGGGATACGCGCGGCGGACGGGACAGCTGCTGGCAATGTCCATGCGGATACTGGGAAAGTGTATCGTGTCATCACCCGAGTTTCCCATTGGCCCAGGCCGGCGCCGCGGGGGACATTCATAAGATTCGCGCGCCAGGAATAATTGCGCTGGAAATCCGGCGGCTGAGAGCGTCTAATTCGGGCGTGTGACGTTGTGGCCGCCCGCGCGGCGCCCGGGATCCACACTGCCGGAGAAAGTCATTCATGAGTCTGACTTCTCAAATCATCGGCGACATCCAGGTCATCACGGCCCAGTGCGTCAAACTGGATATTGCCACACATCGCGATCTGACGGACATGTTCAATACGTTCGCCGACGGCGCGCGCGATGTGATTCTGGACATGAAGGCGATCCGGTCCATGGACAGCGCGGGGTTCGGCAGCCTGATGACATGGCGGCGGCGCCTGAAGAGCCGGGGCCGCGATCTGCTGCTGTGCGGGCTGGCGCCCAGCATCGACCGGGCGTTGCGCTCAATGAAGCTGGACCTGATCTTTCATATCAGTCCGGATTGCCCCGCCGCCATCGAACATGCGCGGGCGCAACGGGCCCGGGAAGGGCAGGCGCGCATGGAGGAAGCGGTGACGCATGCCCATGACCAGGCGCGTGAGCGGACGCAGCCATAGCAGGCCTCGCCCGTCCTCCATTGCTCTCAATCCGTCCGCGACAGTTTTTCGCTGAGATATTGAAAGTGCAGCCGCTCGTCCGGCGCGTGCGCGCCCTTGCGCATCAGGATCACGCCCTCCACGCGCTGAATGATCCCGAAGTCCTGTTTGAGAAACAGATTGCCTGCCGCTTCGCGCACCGCCGGTCGGGCGTCCGGATCGACATTTCGCACGTTGATAACCACAAACTCGACGTCCGGGCGCGCCGGCGGTAACTTGAAAATCCACTGCCGGTGGGCGAGCTGGGCCCCGATGTAGTTGTCCGCCGCGACCCGCGCATCCGGCGGAATCTTCGCAAAGACGTCGTTCACAACCCCCCGCCGATAGTCTGGAATGCGGTAAACGCGCGACCACTTCAGGGGCTGTTTGACCGGAAAGCGCGCGTATTCGATGTTCGAGGCCAGTGAACAGACCAGCAGCGCCACGGCCCATGCCGAAATGGCCTCCGGCGCCGCCCCGTTTCGTTGCTTTCGCAATTCGAGCGCGCGCCATCCTTCAATCAACCCCACGAACGCCGGGCCGGCAAAAACCAGCCCGTAATGCGTGCGCAGCGCGTATTGTGGTTCCCAGCCGCTGAGAATCGTTGTCACCGTCGGCGGGATCAACAGCAGCAACGTCGAAGGCCGCCAGCATGAGATGAAGGCCAGCGGGACCATCACCTTGAACAACGATTCCAAACGGAACGAAACGAAGGAATCGGGGCGGTCGGAGACCAGCAGGTGGTGAAGCACGACGTGGGGGCGGATGAGGAAGGTCAGGGCGATGTCGCCGATGGAATCGCCCAGATGCCCGTAAATGGCGATCTGGCGGTTTTGATCCCCGTTCGCCAGATACGGCATGACGCCGGCGATCATCACGAGTGACCAACTCAGCCCCACGACGGCCGTCGCCAATCCTGTTTTCCAGCGTCGTTCAAAAACCGCGAACCACACGCCCAGCGTCGCGACATACAGGCCCACATCCTCCTTGCAGCCCAGCAGACATGCGATAACGACCCAATACGCAACGGCCCGGCGGGTCACCAGGAGCCAATAGGCCGTGATGTAAAGCCCGGCTTCGACCGCATCGAGGTGAAAATCAATCACCCAGCCCCTTTCGATGGGCGAATACAGCAGCCAGGCCATGACGGCGGCCAACGGAAACCAGGCCGCCTGCGCGCGTTTGCGCGCCACGGCCCACAGGGCCACGGCCCCCCCCGTCAGAAATCCTGTCTGGGCGATATAAAGCACAAGGGGGCTTGCCCAAACCCAGTAGGCCGGGAGTAGCAGGACAATGCTGGGCATGATATGCTCGGCCAGAAAGTTGTGGGCGGAATTGCCGTAGATCGTGTTCCAGAATCCCAAGCCGTTCCGCAGTCCCCACAATAGCTGGTCATAGAAGCCCAGATCGTCGATATTGGAGTTGAATGACAGATGCCGCCAGAATCCGGCCAGCATCCGGTCCATCGAGAAAAGCAGGATCAGGGCGGCGGCATACGGCGCGGGCCGGCGCCACAGCGAACGCGCAGGGCCGGCGAAGTCAAAGAACGTGAATCCAAGTCGTGCGCTCAAGGCGCTGGCAAACAACGCCAGAACCGCAGTCTCGACGAGGAACGCAAAAGGCCCCCGGCCCTTGCTCCATGCCAGCAGCGGCGCCAATGCAAACAGGAGCAGATAGCGATAGGGCGGCGCCGTCAGCGCAAGCCCTTCGGTGAAGGAGGCGGCCTTTGCGCGCCAGCGCGCGACGCCCGCCGCCGCGCACCACAGGGCAAAAGCTCCCGCCATGAAGCCGCCCAGAAAAATAAAGAACGACTCCGTCGCCCGCGCAGGCATCCGGCCTTGGGTCAGCAGGATATACCATGCGCGGTCCTGATCCGATGCCCAAAAAAACAGATGCGCGCACAATCCGGCGGCGGCCACCAGGACGCCGTGTCCTCCCGAAAGGGGCCGTGCCGTTGCGTTTTGATCCGTCATGAATAAACGCTTCGCAAATGATTTGCCGGGGCGCGCGCTCAGGTGGCGGTCCCGCTGGCCTTGAGCTGTTCGGTCTGAACGTGGAGGATCATCGGGTCGATGACCTGATCCAACTCGCCGTTGAGAATGCTGTCGAGCGAATGAATCCGAAGTCCGATGCGATGATCCGTGAGACGATTTTCAGGAAAGTTATACGTGCGGATCTTCTCGCTGCGGTCGCCCGATCCGACCATTCCGCGCCGCGCGGCGATCTGGGCGTCTTCGCGCTTGCGTTGCTCCATTTCATACAGCCGCGCGCGCAGGACAGCCATCGCCCGGATGCGGTTTTTCAGTTGCGACCGCTCGTCCTGGCACTGCACGACGGTATTCGTCGGCAGGTGCGTTATGCGCACGGCCGAGTCGCTGGTGTTGACGGACTGGCCTCCGGGGCCGGAGGAATGAAACACGTCAATCCGCAGATCGCTGTCTTTGATCTGGACATCGATTTCCTCGGCCTCCGGGAGGACGGCCACCGTCACGGTCGAGGTATGGATGCGGCCCTGCGCTTCGGTTTCGGGCACACGCTGAACCCGGTGAACGCCGCCCTCATACTTCATCCGGCTATAGACGTCGTCGCCCTTGATGCGAATGACCACTTCCTTGTAGCCGCCCAACCCCGTCTCGCTGGCCGAGATCATCTCGGTCTTCCAGCGCCGCAGTTCGGCGTAGCGCGAATACATCTTCAGCAGATCACCGGCGAACAGGGCAGCCTCTTCGCCGCCGGCGCCCGCCCGGATTTCCAGATACACGTTCTTGCCGTCCATGGGATCGCGCGGGAGCAACAGCACGCGAATGTCGTTTTCGAGTCGTTCAAGGTCCGCGACGGCCTGGTCGTATTCTTGTTTTGCCATTGCGGCCATATCCGCGTCGGCGTCTTTCATCAATTCCTGCGCCTCGTCGCGGGACTGGCGCGCCTGCTTCCATTTGTTGAACTTGGCTATCAAGGGTTGAAGTTCATTGTGCTGGCGTGTGATGCGCTGATACTCCGCGCGATCCTTGACTAGCGCTGGATCGCCAAGACGGCGCTCCAAATCTTCATAGACCGTTACGATCTCGTTCAGTTTCGCTTCCAAATCGAACACGTCGCGTGGTTCCATCCAACAGAATAGCCCGTGCGTCAGGGCGAGTGATTGTGCCCGGCCCCGTGAGACCCATCAAGGGCAAAAGACCGCGCAAGTTCCTTTGACTTCGGTCGCGGCGGCTCGGTAGGATGGCCGCGCCTTATGCGCACACTGTCGGGGGGAAAAGAGCGCTCGCGTGGTTGAAACCGATAAAGAATATCGCGTCAAACTGCCCATCTTCGAGGGGCCGTTCGATCTGTTGCTCCATCTGGTCAAGATCAATGAGATGGACATCACCGACGTGTCGCTGGCCCGCGTCACCCGGCAATATCTCGACTACATCGAGAGCATGCGTCAAATGGATCTGGACGTCGCCGGCGACTTCCTGGTCGTCGCCGCCACGCTGATCCAGATCAAGGCGCGACACCTGTTGCCGGCCGAATCCGATGAGGACCTGGAGGATGACGAGGAGTTCGACGAACTGCTCAGCGCGCGCGAACTGATGGACCAGCTCATTCAGTATCGCTCATACAAGGAAATCGTCGAAGAACTGCGCCGCCTGGAAGAGCAGTCCGCCGGCGTGTTCTACCGGTTGCGTCCCCCCGACTTGTCCGCCGAAGCCGGCGCCGGACCGCGCGGCGAACTGCAACTGCTGTTCGATGCAATGGCCGATGTTTTGCGTTACATCGAACAACGGGACCCGCACACCACGCTCTACGAACACTACCGAGTCGAAGACAAGATCGAGTATCTTCAGGCCCGACTGAGCGATACCGGCGAACTGGACGTCATTCAGGAATTCGAGCGATGCCTGAACAAAATCGAGGTCATCGTCACCTTCCTGGCTCTTCTGGAACTGGTCCGCCTGCGCCGCGTTCGTGTCGCACAGCCTGGATCGCAAAAAGAAATCCGCATCTACGCGGCGCGGACTGAGGCGGAAGCCTCGGCCCCGTTGTCCGCCGACGAGGAAACACGCGCTCATGAGCAAGCAAAGACAACGCAGGCAACCGAAGAACGTGAAGACGGCCTTGCCACAGGAAACGACGGAGCAGACGCCCTCCCCCGAAACGGAAATGATGGCGGCGCAAGCGGAGACCTCTTCGCCGGCGACGACAACGCAGATCGAGCCCTCGCCGTTGACGGACACAGCGAAGGAGACCCCGCCGGCCGAGCCGAAACCAGCCAAGAGGGGGACGCGCCGGCGCCCGGCCTCAACGAAGACTCTCCCGCCTGAGACCGCGTCCGAAGAGCAGACTGCTCCCAAGGCAGACGAGGCCGCGGCGCAAGCCAGTCCGCCCGAATCGCTGGATCGGACGGATTCGCCGGATACTTCCGTCTCACAGGACGACTCCGGCGAGACCCCGGCGTCAGACAAAGAACCTGACTTGCCGCCGGTTCAGTCGCCCGAGCAGGCAAAATCGATTCTTGAGGCGCTGTTCTATACCACGACCGAGCCGCTCCCGCTCAAACGGCTGGCGCGGCTGTGCAAGCCGATGGGAGCGCCTGAACTGTTGCAGATTATCGGGCAACTGATGGCGGACTACGAAAAGCGCGGTCTCCAGATTCGGGAGGTCGCCGGAGGATACATGATGGCCACCCATCCGGAGGTGGCCGACTGGGTGCTGGCGCTGCACAAAAACCGCCGCCGCCGGCCCCTGACCAAGACCATGCTCGAGACCCTGGCGATCATCGCCTATCGCCAGCCCATCATCAAGGCTGAGATCGACGCCATCCGCGGGGTCGATTCGGCCGGCATTATCCGGGCGTTGCTCGACATGGACCTTATCGACGCGCGGGACCGGCGCGAGGTCATCGGCCATCCCCAGCAATATCGCACAACGAAGAATTTCCTCAAGGCCTTTGGTCTGAAGGCCCTGACCGATCTGCCCTCCATCGGCGAATTGAGGGAGATGTGCCGGCAACAACCGGATCCCGCCGAAGACGCAGCCGACACAGAATCGGCTCAGACCACGGCAGCAGAGCCTGGGTCCGATGAGTCCCTCGCGTCACCACACGCAAACGAGCAGACGGAAGACGTTGAGCCAAAGCGGACAGTAGAAGACGGCACGACCGCACACGGAATTGCGGAAAGTGAAGACGAAGAAGAGGAGAACGATTCGGACGAAGACGAATATGACAACGACGAGGATGAAGACGAGGACGATGACGAAGACGAGGACGATGACGAAGACGAGGACGACGACGAAGACGAGGACGACGACGAAAACGATGAGGATTAATAGGGGGGAATCCCATGAAAATCTTCGTGCCGGGGCGCATTTGTCTGTTTGGCGAGCACAGCGACTGGGCGGGCGGGTATCGTCGGATCAATGCGGAACTTGAAAAGGGCTTTACGATCATTGCAGGCACCAATCAGGGCCTGTATGCCGAGGTCAAGCCGCACCCCACCAAGTTGATCCTGCGATCGGCCCTGAGCGATGGGACGCGTCATGGCCCGTTCGAGATCAGCATGGATCGCGATTCGTTGCTGGACGCGGCCGAGAAAGGCGGTTTTTGCAGTTATGCCGCCGGTGTGGCTTATCAGATTCTCACTCATTACCGGGTCGGCGGCATCGAGATCGACAACTATCTGACCGACCTGCCCGTTAAAAAAGGATTGTCGTCCAGCGCTGCGATCTGCGTCCTCGTTGCCCGCGCGTTCAACCGGCTCTATGATCTGAAAATGACCATTCGCGGCGAGATGGAATACGCCTATCAGGGCGAGATCACCACGCCATCGCGCTGCGGGCGCATGGATCAAGGGTGCGCCTATGGCGAGCGCCCGATCATGATGGTGTATGATGGCGAGAAAATCGACGTGCGTGAGATCACCGTCGGCGCCGACCTGCACTTCATCATTGTCGATCTATGCGCCGGCAAGGACACCAAGGAGATTCTCAATCGCCTGAACCACTGTTACCCCTTTGCGGACAATGACATCCAGCGCGGCGTTCAGAAATACCTGGGTCCGATCAACGCCCGGATTGCCGCGGAGGCCTGTGAGGCGCTCAAGAACGGGGAGGCGGAACGAGTCGGGCAGTTGATGGTCGAGTCCCAGGCCGAATTTGACCGGTATTTGATCCCGGCCTGCCCATCGCAACTGACCGCGCCGGTCCTGCACAAAGTCCTCAACTACGCGCCGATTCAGCCCTACGTCCTGGGAGGCAAAGGCGTGGGGTCGCAAGGCGACGGAACGGCCCAGTTCATCGCCAAGGACGCCCAGTGCCAGCAAAGGGCCATCGAGATTATCGAGCGCGATCTTAAAATGCCGTGTCTGAGGCTGACGCTGCGGGCCGGGCGGCGCGTCCGAAAGGCCGTCATTCCTGCGGCGGGGCATGGCACGCGCCTGTTCCCGGCCACCAAAGGAGTGAAGAAGGAACTCTTCCCCGTCATTGATCGGAACGGACGGGCCAAGCCCGTCATTCTGGCCATTGTGGAAGAAGCGTTGAGCGCCGGCATCGAGGAAGTGGGCATCATTGTCAAGCGCAGCGACCAGCAGGTGTTCGAGGAATACTTCCGCGTGCCGCCGCCCGTGGACCTGTTCAATAAACTGACCAAGGAAGACCAGGCATACTGTCAGTATCTGCTCGAAGTCGGCAGCAAGGTCACGCTGTTGCCCCAGGACGCGCAGGAGGGATTCGGCCATGCCGTCTATTGCGCGCGGGAATGGGTGGGCCGTGAGCCCTTCCTGCTGCTGCTGGGCGACCATCTCTACGCGGCCGATGGCGCGGCCTCGTGCGCCCGGCAGCTGCTCGACGTGTATGACCGCGTGGGATCCAGCGTCGCGGGGCTCATGGTCACGCCCGCGTCCGACATCTCCAATTTCGGTTGCGCCACGGGCGTATGGCGCGAGAAAGACTCGATCTTGACGCTGACGGCATTCAGTGAGAAGCCCACGATCGAGTATGCCCGGGAGCATCTGCGGCTGGACGATTTGGGCGATGAGCGATTCCTGACGATCTTCGGACAGTATGTGCTCAAACCGGAGATATTCGACTACCTGGAAGAACATATTACGCTGAACATGCGGGAGCGCGGCGAGTTCCAGTTGACGTCATGTCTGGAGCGGCTGCGCCGCGAAGATGGATTTGCCGGATACATTGTCAAGGGCCGGCGGTTTGACATCGGCCTGCCCGAAGCGTATCGTCAGACGATGATAGACTTCCGAAACGCATGACCGGCCCCGTGACCGGTATCGACCATCATGGCGGGCGCGCCATCTTCAGGGCGTTTGATGTTTCATCAACGCAAAAAACGTCCTGAAAGGCGCACTACTATCGGCTTGCCATGTCTTTTCGCACAGGCGCTGACAGAAGCCGGGAGACTTGCTGGCAATGGCAACGGACACGTTCAATCACGCCCGCACTTGCCGAAGCGACTGTGTCGTTTACGCCCTGACCGGATGCCTGTCGTCTGAGGCGCGCTTGGCCGCCGGCGTTTCGCGGCCCGTCCGGGCGCTGGCGTATATGTCCGGCTGCGCCGCGGCGTTGGGGATTCAAGTCTGCGGCGATCTGGCTTCGCTTGTGGCCCAAGTGACCGGAACACAGGCCTGACGGGAGCGTGCGCGGGAAACGAAAACGCCTCGGAGCTTGGTTCCGAGGCGTTGGTGTTTCAGGTGGAGCGGGAAACGGGACTTGAACCCGCGACCCCGACCTTGGCAAGGTCGTGCTCTACCAGCTGAGCTATTCCCGCGCAAATTGTGGGCGACAGCCTATGCGCGGATGGGGGCGCTGTCAAGCGATTATTTTGCGCCAGACGACTCTGCAGGAAAGGAAGACATTCATGGGAGAACTGACCAAGGCCGCCATCGCCACCTTGGTGGCCGGGGACGAAATCTCAGGCGAAGAAATGCGGGCGGTCGCAGGGGAAATCATGTCGGGCCTGGCCACGCCCTCGCAGATCGCTGGTCTGATTACGGGATTGCGCATCCGGGGCGAAACGGTGGATCAGATCACCGCGTTTGCCGAGGTCATGCTGGAAAGGGCTGCGCCGATAAAGACGCCCCACGGCCCCATTCTCGACACGGTGGGCACCGGCGGCGACGGATCGGGGACGTTCAATATCTCGACAACCGCGGCTCTGATCGCGGCGGGAGCGGGCGCCGTTGTCGCCAAGCACGGCAATCGTGGCGTATCCAGCCCCTGCGGCAGCGCCGATCTGCTGACCGCTTTGGGCGTCAACATCGCCGCCCCCATCCACGTCGCCGAACGCTGCCTGGCCGAGGCTGGCATCGCCTTCCTGTTCGCGCCGACGTTCCATGGCGCCATGAAACACGCCATCGAGCCGCGCCGCGACATCGGCATCCGGACGATCTTCAACATGCTGGGGCCGCTGACGAATCCGGCCCACGCCCGCCGGCAGCTCATCGGCGTCTATGACGGACGTCTGACCCACGTTTTTTGCGAAGTCCTGCGTGGGCTGGGCAGCGAACGCGCTTTGGTTGTGCATGGCTCCGACGGATTGGATGAAATCACCACGACCAGCGCGACTGAAGTGGCCGAGTTGGGCGCCGACGGGTCCATCTCGACCCGTGCCATCGATCCCAACGATTTTGATCTGGCGCTGGCCGAACCGGCCGACCTCGTCGGCGGAACGCCCCATGACAACGCCGTCATTGTTCAGGCCATCCTGAATGGAGAGCCGGGGCCCAAGGCGGATGTCGCCCTGCTCAACGCCGGCGCAGCCATCTATATTGCCGGCCTGACCGAATCCATCGAAGCAGGACTGGCGCGGGCTCGCGAATCCGTGAACTCCGGCGCCGCGCGCGAGAAACTGGAACTGCTTAAAAGACTGAGCAACGAGTAGGAGAATCGAACATGAAGACGGCCCGAGTGATGTCCTGGATGGCGGCGGCGCTGTGCGCGGCGCTCGCCGTGACGCAGGCGCTGGCGCAAGCGCCCGCAAAAAAAGCAAACAAAGAAAAAGGATCCGGTCCCGCCGAGTCGTTTCGCGGGGAAATCGTCTATGGCGAGATCGTGGACATCGACACGGTCGGCGCTTCCTTGGTTGTCAAGGGACAACAGGGCGAGGTCACGCTCCGCGTGACCTCGGGGACGCTGATCACCTCTGAGACGCAGGTGGCAATGTCCGATCTGTCTGATGCAACCGCCGCCTATGTGGCCGGAGACCTCTCGGACGACAAGAAAAGCATCATGGCGTCGCGCATTGTTGTCTCCGCCAATCCCGCTCAGCCGGCAAGGGGGCGCGGACGATCTGGAGTTTCAGGAGAACTCTCCAGACGGGCCGATGGCCTGAGCCTGAAGACGGCCTCAGGCGTGATATCGATCCGCCCGGAGGAAGACGCCGCGTGCATCGTGCAACGTGTGCTGGCTTTTGCCGACCTGCGCAAAGGCCAGACAGTGTTCGCGATGGGACGGACCGCCGACGCCGGCCTGGTCGCGGCAAACATCATTCTGCCATCCCGTCCGATGGGACGCGGGCCCGGCGCGGGCCGGCGTCAAGGCGGACGCGGGCCGCAACCGGCACAACCGGGCCCCGTTCCCGAAGACGCTCCCATTCCCAAGGGCCTGTGATCGCGCGATTGGGGATTCTGAATCGCACAAGCGCCATGCAATACGCCGGCCGCATCTATCGTCCGCCCTCCGAGGGCGATAGCCTGATCCTCCAACTGACCGTGGGCTGCTCCCACAATCGGTGCGCGTTCTGCGCCATGTATCGGGACAAGCGCTTTGGCGTGCGCCCGCTGGCGGACGTCTTTGCAGATATTGAAGAAGCGGCCACCCTGTATCCTGAAACGCGGCGGGTCTTTATCTGCGATGGCGACGCGCTGGCGGCGGGGTATGACGCGTTCGCCTCGGTCTGCGACCAACTGAACCGCCGGTTGCCGGCGTTGCGCCGCATCGCGGCCTATGTCAACGCGCGCGATGTCCTGTCGCTGTCGCTCGAACAACGGCGCAGCTTGCGCGACCTGCGGTTTTCGCTGGGATCCCTGGGATTGGAAAGCGGCAGCGCGCGCGTGCTCGAACGCATCCACAAGGGCGCGACGCCGCAGGACATGATTGACGCCGTCCGGGAAGCGTGGGCCTCCGACATCAAGATATCCGTTATCGCATTGCTGGGGATCGGTGGAGTGGCCTTGTCCCCGGAGCATGTGGTCGAGACGGCGCGCGTGATTAACGAGATGCAACCCCGCCTCTTGTCGTTCTTGACGACAATCATCCTTCCCAGGACGCCGATCTGGCGCTGGATGGAACAAGGCGATTTTCAGCCGCTGACCGAACGGCAGACCATTCAGGAGCTCTGTGGCATCCTCGATCGCCTGGATTTGCAGTCCACAATCGTGCGGGCCAACCATCGCTCCAACCTGTTGCCGCTGGAGGGACGGCTGCCCCGGGACAAGGCCGCGTTGCTTGCCATGCTCCAGCGCGCTGCGGCCCTGGCGCCCGATGAGATCAGCTGCGTCTGGACGGAATCCGAAGGGCGTTTTCTGTAAATCCAGCCCGACGCTCCCTTCTTCGACACACGACCGCCTGCGGCGCCTCCATGTCACAGGCGCCTTCCCCCGGCGGCATTGTCATTTCGAAACGATTGCTTAATTCTGGCTTAAAACAAGACCGGCGCCGAAGCGCCGGTCTTGAGCATGCGTCATGTGTCGAGCGGAGGCTGTCAGCCTTTGGCTTGATGGGCCAGCGCGTCCGCCGGTTGGGAGTAGATCACGATAACCGCGCGGCGGTTCCGCTTCATGCCGTCCTTGCTGGCGTTGTCCGCTACGGGCCGGTATTCGCCGAAGGTCGTGGCGGACAGCTTGGCCGGCTGGAGTTGGTGCTGGTCGATCAGGTAGTGAAGGACTTCCTGAGCGCGGGCGGCGCCGAGTTCCCAGTTCGACCGCCAGCCCGATTTCTTGATGGGTTGGGAGTCGGTATGGCCTTCCACGCCAATCTCGTTGTTCGGAAATTCCTTCTTCACTACAGCGATCACGGCGTCCAGCTTCTGCTTGCCTTCGGCCGTCAGGCTGGCTTTGCCAGAGGCGAACAGGGCGTCGCCCAGAATGGTCATCTCAATCCCGCGCGGCGTCTTCTCCATCTTGTCCACCACGCCTTCGAGGTCTTTGATTTTCTTCATCGCGTCCTCGAGTTGGGACATGTCGGGGCCTTTCTTGGATTGCCGCTCCAAATCCTCGATCCGTTTCAGCAGCGCATCGTTGTCCTGGCCCTTGGCCGCGCACTGTTGCTTGAGGTTGTCGAGTTCCTTCTGCAGCCGTTCATAGTCCTGCGCGTTCATGTCGGCGCCAATCAGGCCGCCATAGACCGAGCCCAAGCCGGCGCCAATCAACGCCCCTTCGCCGGCGCTGATGGACTCCCACCACAAGGCGCCGGCGGCGGTCCCCGCTGCGGCACCCGCAGCGCCGCCGATGGCCATTCCCTTTTGGATGTTGGTGCATGCGCTCAGAACAGCCACAACGCCGACAGCAGTCAGCAGTCGTCCGACCGTCGCGAGATTCATGTGAGTCTTCATGATCTACCTCCTGGAGAAGTGAGAGCTGGAAAAAGGCGGCGCAGGGAGAATCACATCGCCCATTATGCGCGCCGACGTGGGAAGATTTGGCGACAGCGCGCCGGGAGTCAAGCCCTTTTCGTCGTTTTTTTCTTGATCAATACGACCAAAGGAAATATATTGTCACCGTGTTCTGGTCAGCCGAAACGCTTTGCGTGGGGAGCCGTATGCGTGAGTGTTCACAGTGCCTGAGCGATGTTCCGGACGAGTCTTGTGCGGCGTGCCCGTCTTGCGGCGCGCCGCTTGCTCCACCGGACCAAGCAGCGACGCAAGCGGCCAACCAGCCGGATGGCGGCTTGGAATCCGCGACTGCCGAGCTCCGGCGGTTTCGTCGCCAGTTCGAGGAACGGGCCATTGCGCTTTCCGAGAGCGCTCTGCGGCGGGCTGAAAGGGCATTAAGTTCGGCTGAAACCCAGTTGCGTCGGGCGACGATCATGCTCGTGGATTTGTGTGGGTTCTCGCGGATGGGAACCCAGATGAATCCCGAGGAACTGTCGCAGCTTGCGGCGCGCTTCTACAAAATCTGCTCTGATTGCATCCTGAGCCGGGGCGGATTCGTTGTCAAGTTTATCGGTGACGCGGTGTTGTCGGTGTTTGGCGCCCCGGTCGCCTTTGACCGCGATACCGAGAACGCCGTCTATGCGGCCATCGATATCCGTGAGCGCTTCCGGCAACTCTACGATCCTCCCGGGCCCGGACGCGCCGTCTCCATCGGGCTGGCCACAGGCGAAGTGCGCTCGGGCGTTATCGAGACGCCGGCAGGCAAGACCTATGACATCATCGGGGATACCGTGAATCTGGCCGCGCGTCTCCAAGGACAGGCGGGTGAAAACCAGATATTCGTCTGCGCGCGTACCCGAGAGGCGACGGAGCGTCAGTTCGATTCGGCGCCGACGGCGCCGCTGAAACTCAAGAACATCTCGGACGCCTATATTGCCTATCGCATTTTGGATGAAAAGCCCGCCCCTGCGCCGCGCCGTGTGTTTGAATCCTCGTTTTTCGGGCGCGAGAAGGAGCTCGAAGCGTTGCGCAGTCTGCTCGTTCGAGCGCCTGAGTCAAACGCGCCCGTTCAGACCGCGATAATCTCGGGCGAAGCGGGCCTGGGCAAGAGCCGGCTGGTCCATGAGGCCATCCAACGTTCGGGAGTGGGGGATCGAACGATTCGCTGGGAGGCAAGCCCCGCAGGCGCAGAGATTCTCCTGCATCCGGTGATGGAATGGTTGAGGCGTGAGATGCGTCTGGCCCCCGATGCGGGCGCCGACGACGTGGAACTGGCGATCCGGGCGCATCTGGGGCGCGTGACGCCCCGGGCGGATGACACGGACGCGCAGACGCTGGAGTATGTGTTTGGAACGCCGCGCGCTCTCCAGACCTTCCGCGGGGTCCCGCCGGAGCGGATACAGCGCAATCTGTTCGCCATTCTGCGGGAACTGATACTGGCGCACGGCGGCTCGAAGGGCGTGGTCCTGATCGTGGATGACGTCCAGTGGTTGGATGCGCTGACGCTCAAGTTTCTCGAAGCGTTCGCGGCATGGACCGGTCCGGCTGCCACAGCCCCGGCGGAAACGCCTTCCGCCGCCGCTGCGCCCTCCGCCGCCACCACCTTGATCCTCATCTTCCGGACCGGCGCAGAACCGCCAGCCATATCCAAGCCCGCCGTGAGCCTGAACCTGCAGCCTTTGTCCGAATCCGAACGCCAAGCGTTGCTCGGGCAGCTGGTGGGGACGAATGCCCTGCCCGCCTCGGTTCGCGACCTGATCTTGTCGCGTGGCGCCGGCAATCCCTTTTTTCTGGAAGAGCTGACCCGCCTGATCCGGCGGGCGCTCATCGAGCAACTGGCGCCCGACGGTGAATCCCTGAAGGAGCAAATCGCCAGCCTGCTGCCTGTCTCGCTGGTGGATGTGATTCAGTCCCGGATCGACCGTCTGGATTTACGCACACGGCAGGTGTTGCAGTGCGCTTCGCTCCTGGGCGTCGAGTTTGCCTTTCGATTGATTCAATTGTTTGACGTCGTTCGTGAAGGGTTGGATGACCAGTTGCAGACGCTGCGCGCCCTGCGATATCTTGACGAGCTGGCGGCGCCGGACCCCACCACCCGGGACATTCTTTACTACTTCGTCCACGGTCTGTATCGTGACGTCGCCTATGCCACGATGCTCGACGAGCAAAAGCGCGCATTGCATCTGGCCCTGGCGCAGAAGCTAGAGACGGCGTTTGCCGACCGGCTGCGCGAATACCAGGAACTTCTGGCCTACCATTACGCGCACGGCGGCGACGCGCGCAAAGCGATCTACTACCTCATCAAGGCCGCCGATCATCAGGCCGGTCTTGGCGGCGAATCCCATGCGCTGAAAAACTACGGCAAAGCGCTGGAATTGCTGCGCGCCCAGCCTCCTTCACCC
>Ga0101944_10003970_pt1 | contig 19364 bp, 17 predicted proteins | sample DewCreD2012metaG_FD_75245 | JGI IMG/M metagenome (GOLD analysis project Ga0101944, IMG submission 75245) | Hot spring sediment bacterial and archeal communities from British Columbia, Canada, to study Microbial Dark Matter (Phase II) - Dewar... ... | reverse complement strand
ACCGCCGCGCCCGCCGCTTGGCCGCTCGGTGCGAGGACGAGCTTCGTTTACTGTCAATGTGCGTCCGCCCATATCTTTGCCGTTAGTGGCTTCGATTGCGGCTGCCATGTTCTCCTCCGGAATCTCAACAAACCCAAAACCCTTATCGCCAATGATTCTGACGTCGGAAATTGGGCCGAATGGTTCGAATAGAGTCCGAAGATCGCTTTCGGTAGTGTTGTAGGGCATATTGCCTACGTAGAGTGATTTGTTAGCCATTTGCTTACCTTCTTTCTGGGATACCCCAATTCGTCCAACGAGGCACGCAGCTAGAAACAGCTGCTCACGGAATTCGATCAGTCGCAGAAGGTCGAGCAATCTACCGATTGACCAGGATACCGAAGCACTCTGTTGAATCGTAACAATACATAATAGCAACAATTTTTCATAATTGCAAGTATATTATGAAAATATTTTTCAAATGCCAAGCTGTATTGAAAAATAGTAATACCAAAACAATCTAAAGCCGCTCCGCTCACAAGCCGGAGTCATCACTTGCTAATTGAGTACAACCACCACCGTTTCTTCGCTTCTCGAGAAGAAGCAGGCTGGCGATCAAAGTATATCTGCATAATCGAGCCGTCGGCAGTTCTAACTTTAAACCAATGCCGCCGCACATACTGTTCATCCGAGCCGCTGTGACAGCGAGAAGTCTGTCTGCGCGTTTCAAGCACTTCAACAACTGTATATTCTCTGCCTCGCCATTTAAACAAAACAGGCACTGCAGGTTCGCCGACAGCAAGCCTCGATGTGTTCATTGACGCAACAACTGGCTCTATAGGCTCGCTTATAAAATTCATTCGGTCGTTTCTATCGCCCATTCTAAAGCCAAACCGCGAATTTCAAATCCAAAAACATCTACCAACAGCAACAGATGGCGAAACCGACAAAAACTAATGCATTATTTCTATTAGACGACAGATAGAAATATCCTGCTGCTGCGCCAAACCTTGACACCGCCTTCTGCGGCAGGATATACTTGCGTGAGGATGTTCCTATTAGCAAATGGCGCACCGTCTGCCTATTGCCAGCTGGAATGCTTACAGTAAATCGTCCACCATGCCGATACTCTTACACGTATGAATATTGCAATTTTAGGCACAAAAGGCATACCCGCCACTTGGGGCGGAATTGAACAGCATGTCGAAGAACTTGCGAAACGTTTCGTAATGATGGGGCATGATGTGACTGTGTACTGTCGGCCGTATTATACGACGACTAACGAAGAGTTTTACAATGGCATCCGTTTGAAGAAACTGCCAACAATAAAGTCCAAAAATCTGGACGCTATAACACATACGGCAATTGCAACCCTGCATCTTTTGTTCGAACCTTATGATATAGTGCATTACCATGCGATAGGACCAGCGACGCTTTCGTTCCTGCCAAGACTCTTCGACAAACGCACCGTGGCTACTGTACATGGACTTGATTGGCAGAGAGAAAAATGGGGGCGGCGCGCAAAGGCTTATCTGAAATTTGGCGAATATGCGGCAGTTCGATTTCCCCACGCCACCATCGCTGTGTCAAGATTTCTAAAAAAGTATCTGGAAGACAAATATCACAAGCCTGTGAACTATATACCGAGCGCAATAAAACCGCCAATAGTCAAACCGCCATCCCTGATTCACGAGTTTGGACTCCAAGGCGGCGACTATCTGCTTTTTGTTGCGCGGCTGGTGCCAGAAAAAGGCGCGCATTTTCTTATCGAAGCATTCAACAGGCTGAACACAAACAAAAAACTTGTTATAGCAGGCGGCTCTAGTCATTCTGATGAGTATGTAGAAGAACTCAAGTCAATGGCTGGCGATGGAGTTATATTCACAGGCTATGTATATGGTGATATGCTTCAGGAACTTTATTCGAACGCTTATTGCTATGTGCATCCTTCAACAATCGAAGGACTGCCGATCACGCTGCTCGAAGCGGTCGCTTATGGAAGGTGTGTTATAGGAAGCGACATACCGCCTGTTATCGAAGTTGTCAAAGACAAAGGACTCATATTTGAAAACAAGAACATAGATGATTTGGAAGCAAAGCTAAAGATGGCAATTTCTGATCCGGAACTGACGGCTAAACTCGGAGCCGAAGCAAGAGAGATGGGCATACAAGAGTACAGCTACGACAGCATCGCAGAGAAAACAGAAAAACTCTACAGGGCGGTAGCTGCCGGAGAATCCGGACTTATAAAAGGCATAGATGACGCTTTAACGGTCTAAAAGCACATCATCTAACTATTCATCAATCTCGGAGAGTAGAAGCTTAATGCGCATTCTAAGAGGCATTTTTCAAAAACTCGATCAGCTTCTCGCAGGACGCGGAGCTGTTGACGAAGAATTTTTCGACGAGCTGGAAGAAATTCTTATTCTTGGAGATGTGAGCATACACACATCTTCGAAAATAGTGGATGAACTTAGAACATTGGCGCGGCAGGAAAGACTGCAGGATTCTTCGCAGATAGTTGAGAAACTTGAGTCAATAATAATTAGAATCCTATGTCAAGACAGCGGCGATGGGCTTTCTGTGTCTCCTGAGCCTCCGACGCTGTATCTATTTGTAGGCGTAAATGGCGTAGGCAAAACTACGACTATAGCCAAGTTGGCGCATAGACTAAAAAAACAAGGGAACAAGGTGCTTATGGCTGCAGCTGATACATTCCGCGCAGCTGCAATAGACCAGCTCGAGATTTGGGCTGGACGGGTTGGCGCAGACATGGTTAAACACAAACCTGGGGCAGATCCTTCGGCGGTTTTGTTTGACGCTATACAGGCTGGTATATCGCGCGGAGTTGATTTCATAATAGCCGATACGGCAGGCCGTCTTCATACCAAAGCCAACCTGATGGAAGAGATGAAAAAAATGGGGCGCGTAGCGGAACGCGCTCTTGGAAGAAAACCAGACGAAGTAATCCTGGTGCTCGATGCAACAACCGGACAAAACGCCATTATACAGGCAAAAGAGTTTCTCTGTGCGGTTAATGTTACTGGAATTGCGCTGGCGAAGCTTGACGGAACATCCAAAGGCGGTGTGGTTATTACAATAAAAGAGGAAACTGGACTGCCTATAAAACTGGCCGGCACTGGAGAGCAGATAGACGACTTGGAAGACTTCTCGCCGGAAGTATTCGCAAAGTCGCTTGTATCAGGCAGCTAAAATTCTACTTCCCCCTGCAAAAATAATGTTAACTATCTCCCCGCGTATGGAAAAACGAGATTGACTCAGGGTGTTAAGCGTAGCAAACGCACTTAATATAAACACTCGGATGATCATCTTAAAGCACGAAAACCGGAGGAGGTGAAACACAAATCATGCTGTGCTTTACCAGTAAGAAACGACGGGGAGGTTTCACACTGATTGAGATCATGATCGTGGTCTTAATCATTGCGATTCTGCTTGCAATCGCAATCCCGAACTTCCTTAGAGCAAGAGAGTCGTCCAGAGCTAAAAGCTGTACTGGCAACCTGCGGCAGATAGAAACCGCCAAGGAGCAGTGGGCTATGGACAACAGGAAGTCCGCAACCGATACACCGACGGCTGCGAACTTAGTGGATGAATATATGAAGGGTCCGTCGACGGATACTCTGCCTGACTGTCCAGCGAACGGTACCTACACAATCGGCGATATGTCAACCAGACCAACTTGTTCGGTTGGCACCAACGGAACCGCCGATACTTATGATGATCACGTGCTGAAGTAGAAAATCAGCTGCACAAATGATCAACAAAAACGGCGGCTTATTCAAGCCGCCGTTTTTCTTTGCGCCGCGCTAATAAAAACAAAATGTCATTTGCTATTCATTGAATGGCTCCCCCAGTTAATCAGCTCATCGTAATACAAAAACTGCTGCGCCCATCCGGCATATCTGCCAAACTTACTTCTGACAGTCTCGGCTATATAGTTGTAAATCCTGCTTGTAAGCGTTTTTGTCTGTATATCCGTAAGATAAAGCCGTAAAACAACTCTGCGCACATGCGTATCCACCGGAACAGCTTCATCTTTGTCCAGCGCAAACAAACACACGCAGTCTGCTATCTTCTCGCCTACCCCTCTAAGCGCCATAAGCTCAGCCTTAGCCTGCTGGTAATCTGCGCCGCGCAGAGAATCGAGCCAGTCCGAAGATTGCAGCATAATACTGCGCGCAACATCGCCCACAAAACCGCCGCGCCAATATAAACACGGGATTCTGGAAATATCGCTGGGGTCAGCGTTAGCAAGCGAATCAATCTCGGGAAACGAATAATACTGAGCGCCTGCCGCCTCAGCTATAAAGCGGCCATACCGCCGCGAAAGCTCTTCTATTCCCGACGAAATTCTGCATACTGAATTAGCGGCTGAGCAGATAAATGAAAAAAGCGCCTCTTCCGGCTTCTGTCTGATTATGCGCAGTCCTCTGTATTTTTCAACCAACGCGGCTAAATAATCATCGCATCTGCAGAGATGTTCGTATATCGCTTGTATGTCATCTCCAAGCCGAAAACAATCAGAAAGGATAGAAAAATCTGGTTCACCAGGGATAGTCTGCCACAAAAATCCGTCTTCGAATTCTTTTATTCTTATAACCCTGTCAGCGTAAGGAGCGCTCCACCAGCCTTCGCTATCAAGTTTCCATCTAAACGCCTGCCCGCAGCCGAGGGTAAAACTGAGGTTTAGTTGATCATGCGGAATATCTAGAAATGCCGTGCTCTCAGGCAAATCAATCACACCGGCTATTCCTCATACACGGCAGCCTGACTTAACACAGCCTCTGCCATAAATATGGGAGCTTTCGCCCGAAGCCCAAGCGCTATTGCGTCACTCGGACGTGAATCTATCTCAATCGTTTGTCCATCAACAGCCACATATATCTTGGCGTAGTAGGTGTCATGCCACAGATCGTCAATAATTACTCTCTCAACACTGCCGCCCAAACGCGTAAGTATATTTTTCATCAAATCATGCGTAAGCGGACGGTCTGCGGTGGCGCCTTCCAGCGCAATCGAGATCGCAAAAGCTTCTGCGCGACCAATCCAAATAGGCACACATCTTGCGGCATTATCTCTAAGAAGAACAAACGCAGCAGGCTGAGAAGCGCCTGGTTCCAAATGTTCAAAAACCCCAACAACCGAAACTTCCTTCTCGTCCAAATCACGCTCGCCTTCGGAACGATCGGGAGGCTCTCCAAAATCTGGTATTCCCTCATCAAAAGGAACACCCTCATCCTTCTCTTCTTCGTCGCCGCTGTTCTCGTCGAACTCGAAATCCTTTTCTTCCACCGTTTTTTCGCCTCCAGTAATTAATCCCCATCAGTGGAAACGATTCAAACCCAAATCAGCTATTATCGTCCGACTTTATTGTCTTATCCACCAGTTTGAGAAATTCCTTGTTCGACTTAGTATGACGCAGCCGGTCTATCAATAGTTCCGCAGCTTCTGCAGAATCCAGCCCTGCCAGCAGACGATGAAGATGCCATATTCGTTTGAGATCCTCTTCATCGTAAAGAAGCTCGTCATGCCGTGTGCCAGAACGTTTCACATCTATTGCTGGGAATATTCTACGCTCAGCTAAAGACCTGTCAAGAACTAACTCCATATTGCCGGTGGCTTTGAATTCTTCAAAAATTGCATCATCCATGCGGCTGCCGGTCTCAACAAGCGCAGTGCCAATAACCGTCAAACTGCCGCCATCTTCGATATTTCTAGCCGCGCCAATAAATCTTTTAGGTCTGTAAAGCGCCGACGGATCTAATCCTCCGGAGAGTGTTCTGCCGCTTGGGTTCACGGTAAGGTTCGACGCGCGAGAAAGTCTGGTTATACTATCAAGCAGCACAACAACATCTCTGCCGCACTCTACTAGTCTCTTGGATTTCTCCAGCACAAGATCAGCAACTCTCATGTGATTTTCCGGCATCTCGTCAAAAGTAGAGCTTACAACTTCTCCATTAACAGATCTGCGAATATCCGTAACTTCTTCAGGCCGCTCGTCTATCAACAGCACTATCAAATGAACCTCAGGATGATTAGTTGTGATGCTGTTAGCTATGACCTTTAGCAGCGTTGTCTTTCCCGCTTTAGGAGGAGCAACAATAAGTCCTCTCTGTCCCTTCCCTATCGGCGCAATCAGGTCTATAAACCTAGCGGACAAATTGTCTGGAGCTGTCTCCAACACAAGACGCTCGTTGGGATATATAGGCGTCAGATCGTCGAAGTTTTTACGATGTCTTACTTTATCCGGATCCATCGAGTTTACAGCCTTAACTCGAAGTAGGCTGAAATATTTTTCGCTGTCCTTCGGCGGCCTAACTTCTCCAGAAACCGTATCGCCGGTCTTCAGCCCAAACCGCTTTATCTGCGACTGTGATACATATATATCAGAGCTGGAAGGATTAAGATTGCCGCTTCTTAAAAACCCCCACCCATCCGGAAGTATTTCCAAAACACCTTGACGGAATATAAGTCCGGCTTTTTCAGTCATAGCGGCCATAATCTTAAACACAAGGTCTTCCTTGCGCTCGGCGCCATCCTCTATTCCAAGCTCTTTTGCTATTTCCAAAAGCTCTTCGTATGATTTGTTTTCAAGCTCGGCTAATTCTAGCTGTTCCACGATGCTCACCTCTTCGGGGGAGAATACTTAATAAATTCTCTCTGCCTATCTGTTGGCGACGGAAGCCCAGCAGAATAATGATTATTAAACGCCGGATAGAACCTATCAGCGGATGTAAGCGCGTAGTTGGAAAATTGACCAGAAGCTGGATAAACTTTTACGACGCGCCGACCTGAGGTTATCTATCTGCCGGCTCTACTCTTATTATAGGATTAGACGCATTATTTGTCTATGGTTTAGCCAGCAAATTTTGTTTTTTTCAAACATTTTTATTAGCCGCCGCCATAAACTTCAGGCTTAAGCACTCCAATAAAAGGCAGATTGCGATATTTACCGGCATAGTCTAAGCCATAGCCTACTACGTACTTATCCTCTACTATGAAACCGTAGTAATCCAAACCGACATCAACTTTTCTGCGGCTTGGCTTATCAAGCAATGTCGCCACACGCACGCTGGCTGCTTTGCGAGACCTAAAATTCTCAACTATGTAGCTTAACCTAAGCGTCCATCCGGTATCTACAATATCTTCCACCACAAGCACATGCTTGCTCTCAATGCTTGAGTCTAAATCTTTGAGCAGTCTAACAACTCCAGATGACCTAGTCTCAGCCCCATAGCTTGATATAGCCACAAAGTCATAGTCAACCGGAATCGTTATGTTGCGCACTAAATCCGCAAGAAAAATAGCAGCGCCTTTCAAAATACCTACGAGAACAAGCTCCTTGCCTTCGTAGTCAGCGCTTATCTGCTCGCCAAGTTCCTTAACTCGCGCAGCAATCTGCTCTTCTGTTAGCAAAACCTGAGCTATGTCACTAGCTAATTCAATCTTCTGATATCCCATAGCACAGCTACTCCCACTCTATGGTCGCAGGAGGTTTCGAACTGACATCATAAACAAGCCTGTTCACTCCCTTGACCTCGTTTATTACACGATTGCTTATTCGCTCCAGCACTTCGTAAGGCAGCCTAGCCCAATCAGCGGTCATAGCATCTTCGCTGGTAACCGCCCGCAGCACTATCGGATACGCATAAGTCCTCTGATCACCCATAACTCCAACACTGCGTATTGGCACCAAAACAGCAAACGCCTGCCACAAACTGCGATAAAGCCCCGCGCGCTTTATTTCCTCAACAACTATGGCATCGGCTTCTCTGAGAGTTTTCAGCCTTTCTTTTGTAACTTCGCCTATAATTCTAATGGCAAGTCCAGGACCAGGGAACGGCTGCCTCCAAACCATATCGCTCGGCAGACCAAGCTCTTCTGCCACTCGGCGCACTTCGTCCTTAAAGAGATACCTAAGCGGCTCCACCAGTTTTAGTTTCATATCCTCAGGCAAACCGCCTACATTATGATGCGTTTTTATCTTCTCCGCCTGCTTCGTTCCACTCTCTATAACGTCCGGATAAAGCGTCCCCTGCGCTAGGAAATCAACCTTCGGCAGTTTTCTAGCCTCTTCTTCAAAAACCCTAACAAACTCTTCGCCAATAATCTTGCGCTTCTGCTCAGGATCGGTAACACCTTTCAGCCTAGCCAAAAACCGATCTTCCGCGTCCACATACACAAGGCGTATCTTGAAAAAATCTTCAAATGTCTTCCTCACCTGCTCGGCTTCGCCCTTGCGCAGAAGCCCATGGTTTACAAATATGCAGGTCAGCTGGTCGCCAACAGCTCTGTGCACCAGACCAGCAACCGTAGCCGAATCCACACCTCCCGAAAGAGCGCAGATAACGGATTTGTCGCCAACTTGCCTGCGTATGTCTTCGCAAGCAATTTTGATGAACGACTCCATCGTCCAGAGTCCCTGGCATCCGCACTCGGTGTAAAGAAAGTTCCGGATTATCTCAATACCCCATGGCGTATGCACAACCTCTGGATGGAACTGCACACCGAAAAGCTTGCGCTGAGGATGAGACATAGCTGCAACCGGTGAGTTTTCAGTAGAAGCCGTAACCTTGAATCCATGCGGCGGACTTTGAACTGCGTCGCCGTGGCTCATCCAACACATAAGATTAGGGTTCAATCCGGCAAATAGATCGGAATCATCGAGAACATCAAGCTCAGTCCTACCGTATTCACGTCTTGCGCCAGGAACCACCACTCCGCCCAACTGAGACGCCATAAGCTGCATCCCATAGCATATTCCGAGAATGGGTATGCGGAGTTCATAAACACGCGGGTCTATGGTGGGAGCATTTTCTTCGTAAACGCTGGATGGTCCGCCGGAGAATATAATCCCCTTCGGCTTCCGCCGCGCAATCTCATCAATAGGCGTATCGTACGGCAGAATCTCGCAGTAAACCTTACACTCGCGCACTCTTCGCGCAATTAACTGACTATACTGTGCGCCAAAATCAAGGACTATAACAAGCTGTTTGGTAGCCGCACTAGGTCTAGTGCTCATCTGTATTGCCCTACACCCTGCGCCTGCTGAGCAGTTTTACCTTCGCTCGGAAGCGATGGCGCAATAACAAGCTCAGCTTTCTGAAGATCTTTTATCGTCCGCGCCCCGCAGTAGCTCATAGCGAGCCTGAGAGCACCAACAAGATTCATAGTGCCATTATCTGTCTTCGCCGGTCCATAAAGAAGTTCCTCAAGCGTGCCGTTTATGCCAACATGAACCCTCGTGCCTCTAGGCAAACCAGCGCTTGAAGTCGCCATCCCCCAGTGATAGCCTTTACCAGGGGCCTCCTCGGTGGCGGCAATCGGAGAGCCAATCATAACCGCGTCTGCGCCAGCGACAAAAGCTTTTACAATATCGCCTCCCGTGCGCATGCCGCCGTCAGCTATAACAGGAACATATTTGCCAGTTTTCTCATAAAAATCGTCCCTCGCAGCCGCTGCGTCAGCAGTAGCGGTTATCTGCGGCACCCCTATGCCGCAGACTCTGCGCGTTGTGCACGCAGCACCCGGACCAACACCAGACAATATCGCGCCTGCGCCGGCTTCCATCAGGCTCAACGCGCCTTCATACGAAACGCAGTTGCCTACAATAACAGGAACAGGCGAAGTCTTGCAGAAATCAGATATAGAAATAGACTCATTGCGCGACGATATGAAAGTAGCTGTCGTAACCGTTGATTGTATAACAACTATATCCGCGCCAGCAGAGAAAATAACCTCTGCATATTTCTTGGCAGCAGCAGGTATAGCCGACACAGCGGCAATCTGTCCGCCGTCCTTTATCTGCCGTATGCGATGGGTAATAAGCTCCGGCTTTATAGGCTCTTGATAGGTCTTCTGAATGAATGGTATGACAGAAGCGGCATCCTGCTCAATAATCTGCTTTATTACCGAATCCGGATCCTCATAGCGCGTCTGCACGCCTTCGAGGTTTAAAACCGCCAGTCCGCCCAGCCTGCCCATCTCTACAGCCAGCCGCGGATCTACAACCCCATCCATCGCCGAGGCTATAATCGGAATCTGAAAACACAAATCGCCGATGTTGAAACTAGTATCTACATCGGCAACATCAATGCTCACGGCTGCAGGAACTACAGCAACCTCGTCAAACCCGTAAGCTCTTCTAGCCTTTTTCCTGCCTCCGACTTCAAACTCCAACGCACCATCCTCCTGACTTTTCGCATTATGATACCAAAGAGATGCTCTAAAGTCAATGAAAATAAACGCGCGGCTCACAAAAGTAAAAGCAGGCGGCATGGTCAGGATGCCGCCTGCCAGGGGCAATAGAGGACGGGTCTAATGCCTGGTAGGCACCGTCCAGTAGGTATTTATTTTTTACCCAAATACATATATTCTCGAAACACGAAGGATAAAAAAGCATCCAAAGAGAAGCTAGTCTATGTAAATACCGACACAAAATGGAACAGGAGGCGAAACAATGTCGACTAGATTAATTGTTCTGGCTGCAGTTTGCGTTTTATGCATAGCGACTGCAGCATCTGCGGCAGCGGCAAGTCAGCCAAATCCAAGCAAGCCGCAATATACATCAGACCTCACGGTATGGCCAAACAAGGTCAGCTCGGCAAACTCAGACGAATGGCTTGTGAAAAATCACGATAAAATCAAAAAAATGGAGCCGCGCGCGCTGTTTCTAAACTTTTCAAACGGCTTCAGCATGGAAAAAGCCGAGGCAATGGCGAAACTTCTGCTTGAAGGATTGACCGAAGGAACAAAATTCCACGGCTACAAAAACCCGAAAGCGAAACCGTTCGTAGAGTGGAAACTGCTTAAAATTGTTGATCTGCGCGACAAAGAGCCGTATCCAGAAACCCCAGACGGCAACTCAACAAAATATCCCAGAAAGCCGAACTCTGCGCAGGGAATGAACTTCGACTACAAGCAGCTATACAGCGAAAAATTCGCAGAATATTATGGTTTCAAAGACCCCGACAACCCAAACAGGTATCTTACGCTTGCAGAGTTGGTAAAGCGCGGGATTATACACGAACTGTATTTCTTCGCATATCAGCGAAATGCCGGCGCGCCGTTCGAGGCTACTGAACTAAAACCGGTCTATGATGAGAATTTCAAGCGCAAAGGCAATGAGTATAGAGCGGCAGGAAACGGCGGCGACCCAGAGGAGCCATGGTATGGGCGGAGTTTGAGAATCAGTTTCGTTAACGCCGAACGCGGCGTAGGATGCAACATAGAAAGCATGAGCCACTCATTCGAAGGGATGGCACATTCTCGCTGTATACCGTATCTTACAAAGTATTTCTACGAATTCGCAGGCTTTGATTTGGACAAACGTTACGGGCTGCCATTTAACTCGCTTTATGCGCTTTGGGGCGAAGGTAAATATGTAGAATATCCCACACCAACAAGCGCAGTCATACATGACGGCGAAAAAACCTATAAGATAGACAACTATGTAGCAATAGGCGGGAACGTTCATTTCACGCCAAACGGGCGCAGCCATTACGACCTTTCGAGCCCTTACACCGTTATGTCAACTATAGAGCACTATAGGCTTCACGACGGTCCTGACGGCAAAGACAAAGCAGAGCCGTGGACAATCGCAAAGTTCTCGAGCTTTGGTAGATACGGCGACTGTATGGGACCTTGGCTCGTATATTGGAGACAAAACTTCCCGAACTACAAGAGCAAGAGCGTGGACGATAATGGCAAACCAATGAAAAACTGGTGGCCATTCTTGTTCTATTGATATAAAACTAACAATTGAAGATTGGGAAGCCGGTTCGGGTCTAACTATGTAGGAGGAATCTAAAATGACAGATACTACATTGTATAGACCGAACCCTAAAATCGCGGCGGTTTTGGCAATAATCGCACTGGCAGCAGCGGTCGGCGCAGTAATAATTACACTGAGAGCCAGCAGTTCAAAGCCGCCGCGCACAATCACAGTTTCAGGGCATGCAGTACGAACCGGCTCCCCAGACATCGCATACGTGACTTTAGGCATTGTAACAAGAGCCAAAACAGCAAAAGAGGCTTTTTCGCAAAATACACTCAAATCAAATAACTTGATAAAAGCTCTTACCGCAAACGGTGCCGCATCAAAGGACATCAAAACAATAAATTACAGCTTGGGCGAATGGGTAAAATATGATCGAAACTACAACCCCATCAGACTCGGAAGTGAAGTCTCGAATTCGCTCAGAGTAACAGTGCGCGATCTGAAAAAAGTCAGCACATTTATAGACGCAGCAACGAAGGCTGGCGCCAGCGAAGTAACCAATGTAAAGTTCAGCATAGAAAATGAGCATAAATTAGTCGATGATGCGCTTTCGGCTGCTGTGTCGAATGCGAAGTTAAAAGCCAAAGCTATGACTAAAACGCTGGGTGCGTGTGTGGGACAACCGGTCAGCATAAAAGAAGTTACAAACACTGACTCTTATCAGTATCGGATTGCAGCCGAAAAAGCTGCCGTCCCTGCTTCATCTCCAATGCAGGCGAGCCCTCAGTTGATGCCTGGAACAATTCGAGCCGAAGCCGAAGCTGTCGTCACATTTCAAATACTGTAATTGCTTACTCACGATGCAGCCGACTGCCGAGTCTATGCGCTGTAGGGGTCGGCTGCATCACGAAGCGCATCACCCAAGAAGTTAAAGCATATCACAACCAAAACCACCGGTATTGCAGGAATAAGAAGCCATGGATACTGAAGCACCACTGTGACTCTCTGAGCCTCTTCAAGCAGAACTCCCCAACTTGTCATAGGCGGCCTTATACCCAAACCAAGAAAACTGAGAGCTGTCTCGCCCAAGATCATGCCTGGTATAGCAAGCGTAGCCATAACAATTATATGGCCATAACAAGGCGGCAGCAGGCACTTGCGAATAATATGAAAATGACCGGCGCCTGCGGATCTTGCCGCAAGGACATAGTCAGCCTCGCGCAGACTAAGCACCCTGCCTCTCACCTGCCGAGCCAGCCCACCCCATCCCAAAAGTGAAAGTATAACTGTTATTCCTATATAAACTTGGACGCTGGACCACGTGGGAGGAAGTGCGGCTGCAAGAGCCATCCAAAGCGGTATGCTTGGAAAAGCAGATAAAAGCTCGATAAGCCGCTGTATCCCAACATCAATCCACCCGCCTGCATATCCAGACGCCGTGCCCAACAAACTGCCTATCAGAATAGAAAGCATAACGCCTATCAACCCAACCGTAAGCGAAACACGCGCACCGTGAATCATTCTCGAAAGAAGATCTCGACCCATCCTATCCGTGCCAAGCAGGTACATCGGTCCATCGGAACCAATTAGATGAATATTGCTCGGAAATATGCCAAGTAGCTTGTAACTGTATCCGCGAGCGAAGAATCTTACAGGGTAAGAACGCGATGGATCAGTGGTATAAGCAATCTCTTTGGTAACCGGATCGGCTTTTTCTTTTAACGCCATCACTCTTGGTCTTATATGAAATCCTTCGGAATCTCTGAATCGAAGAACCTGCGGCGGCACATAACGATAAGTAATGTTCGGTTCTGCGTAGTCGTAAGGCGCAAAAAACTCGGCAAAACCTGCGATTACATAGAAAACCAACAGCACCGCGGCACAAAACATGCCAAGGCGGTTCTTACGCAATCTGCGCCATACAAGCTGTCTATAATTCAGATATGCGACATCAGTTTTCTTACTCATAGCGTATTCTCGGATCTGCCCAAGCAAGCACTATATCTGCAAGCAGGTTTCCTATTATAAGCAGGGTGCTTGTCATAAGAATAAGCGTTCCTGCAAGATACATATCTTGATCCTGCAAGCTCTGGAACAGCAGCGGCCCTATGGTAGGCAGCCCCAAAACAATTGCAATTATCGTCTCTCCAGAAACAATGCTCGGCAGACTCATCCCAAGTATGCTGATAACCGGATTTACTGCAATACGCGCAGCATGCCGATATACAACAGCGCGTTCGCTCAAACCTTTAGCCCTAGCAGCAAGCACAAAAGGCTCTCCCAACACATCCAGCATATTCGCACGCATTATTCTAACCAATCCACCAGCGCCGTTAAGAGACATAACTACAACCGGTATCCATAAATGCTTGAGCAGATCAACAAATTTAGCCCAAGACCACGGCGCGCTTTCATACTGCATCGAAAAAAGACCAAAAAGTGGTATGCCGAGCGTATTAAATACGACTACAATCACTGTAAGCGCAACAAGAAATGTAGGCATAGACATACCGAGAAAACAAAGCAGCATCAATATGCGGTCGGGCAGACTGCGGTTGTGAGTAGCGGAATATATTCCCAACGGTATAGAAACAACATATATGAAAATAAGCGTTCCTATCGAAAGCACAAGCGTATAGCCTATTCGTTCCCATATAAGCTCGGAAACTTCTCTTTCATACCGGAACGATTCGCCAAAGTTGCCATGGATCGCACCCCATACCCATTTGCCGTACTGAACGTATACAGGCTTATCCAATCCATAACGTTCTCGCAATTCTTGAACCCTAGCAAGAGAGCTAGCATCGCCGTATCGCTGTTCAAGCTCAGCTATTTTTTGGGTCAAAAAATCCCCAGGCGCAAGTTGGATGATAAAGAAAGACACCATCGAAATTACTATCAGAGTTGGCACAGCAAGCAGAAGCCGCCGGATAATCATATTTGTCATCGCTGCCTGCCCCCATTCTCTAAGTAAAACTGCTCAGGATACGATGCGGCAGGCTGCGAAACCGCCCACGGACCCAAAACGCCGGTATTCGGAACATTGTGCAGATAGTTCTTTACCAACACAGGAGCCGGAGAGCCGCCAACTGTGCCTATAGTAAAAGGACCTTCGCGAAGATGAAGACGAATGGCATCCAACACAAGCTTGTGGCATTTTTCAAGATCGGGTTCAGACTTTATCCGCATAAAAATATCTACGAGTTCCTCAGCAGGTCCATCCGGCGGCGTTCCCTGCTTGCCGCCAGTCTCATACCATTTGCCAGTCAGCGGGTGCCAGTACTCATTAGTCACAGGAAAAACCCAAGCCGGATAAGTAAACAAATCCATCTCAGATTCGCCTATCATTGTTATATCGTAGTCACCCTGCCGTATCCGATTGGCAATCTCAGGTCCAGGCGGAGTGCTGATAATAACCTTTATCCCAAGCTTCTCCCACTCATTTGCAATCATTACTGCTTCATCATTCTCGCGGCGAGAATACGAAGCTGACCCTACCATAAAAACAAGTGTAAGCCGCCTGCCGTCGGGGCGCATTCTATAGCCGTCAGCACCGCGTTTCAGTCCCATCTCATCAAGCAGAGCATTGGCGCGGGCTATATCATACTCAGAGAATGCACGCCGCCACTGCTCATACAGCCGTTTTCCTTCCGGCGAGCGAAAATGCCACGACTGGGCGCTTATGACGGAGTTCTGCGGAACAGCCATCCCTCTATAAACAACGAGATTAATCTTCTCGCGCGGCACAGCATAAGAGAGCGCTCTTCTAAACCGCTTATCGCGTATGATGCGGCGCAGCACCGGATCTTTCTGATCCCAATTCGGCACCACAGCCGACATCGCGCCTCCCCCTTCTTGCCAAAGTTTTATCCTGTATCCGCCGCGGCTACGTCCCTTCATATAAAGCCCTAAATCAGTTAAATCTGTAAGGCTAATCAAGCGAAACTCAACATCAACCTCGCCAGCCAGCATTCTAAGCACTCGAAGCTGTGAATCGCGAATCAGCGTTGACTCGATTCTATCAATGTAAGGAAGCTGCCTGCCAAGAGTGTCGGTCATATAGTAATAAGGGTTGCGTTCGAAAACCACTTTCGAGCCGGCGGACTCTATGGAAACCAAGCGCCACGGACACATAGTCGGCCTATTAGGGTTCAGATGTGTGAGGTTCTTCCTGTCGAACTCTGTAAAATCCTTGTAACGGTGGTTGTAATCTGGATGAAACTTGATCATATAATGCTTTGGAATGTTATATTCCTCCGGATTCCAGAACCCAGTAGCAAGCTGAAGATGCGCAAAATAGTTAGGTCCTGCGAAATGCATCACAATTGTAAGCGGATCCGGCGTTTCCACGGTCATCGGCCTGCCGTTAACTATACACCATCCCGGTGGGCGCAGTTTGTAGCGGCTGTCCAAACATAAATCGTAGTAGAATTTGAAATCGGCGGATGTATAAGGATAGCCATCCGACCACTTCAAACCCTTTCTGAGCTTGATTATTAAAGTTCTACCGCCGTCGCGATATTCATAGGACTTGGCAAGTCCTGGTTCGACCCCATTGCTGTCGCTCCGCCACCTAAGAAGAGGCGCATAGCCGATGGCTATCTTGAGTATAGCTAAGTCCGGAGAGTCATGTATCATATAAAGCATCCCGCCATAAACGCCGGGACGCTCAAATGGCTTTACAACCAGCGGCTCTGCCGGAAGGCGGCTTTCAAACGGCGGGAGCTCGCCCTTTCTTACCAATTCGGCAAGCATAGGGGATTCTTTCGCATTCAAACCATTCGGGAATTCAGACGAAGGTTTATAAGGCGCGGTTGTGTTCTGGCGCGAACAGGACGCTGCCATAATCACACATAAAACCAACAAAAAATATCCAAACCTCATCAGGAAATACCCCTAAGCACCAACTCTTCCGCTCTAATGCAAGCCGCGGAAGAATCTAAAGCAAGCGATCTAAGCTCTGGAACATTTTCTCTGCACCCATCAACCGCATAGCTGCAGCGAGGGTGAAAAGCGCATCCGCGCGATGGGTTGAGCGGACTTGGCGGCTCTCCAGAAAGACTAATGCGGCTGCGTTTGCGCTGCGCCGCCGGATCAGCAATAGGCGCAGCCGATAGAAGCGCTTCAGTGTAGGGATGTCTAGGTTTAGCAAAAACCCCAGAGGCTGAACCAACCTCCACTACTCGCCCAAGATACATAACCGCCACTCTGTCGCATACATATCGGATTATGCTCAAATCGTGTCCTATGAATATAAGAGAGAGTCCAAGTTTGTCTCTCAGATCGGATAACAAATTCAATATCTGCGCGCGTACAGACACATCAAGAGCGGAAACTGGTTCATCGGCAATAATCAAATCTGGTTGGAGAGCAAGCGCCCTGGCAATGCCTATTCTTTGTCTCTGACCGCCGCTGAAAGCATGTGGGTAGCGGTGCATATCAACGCCGCTCAGCCCAACCATCTCCAATAGTTCCGCCACCCTATTCGTAAGCTCCGTGCCGCTGCAGACTCTGTTTACAATAAGCGGCTCGCCTACAATTTCGCGCACAGGCAGACGAGGATTAAGCGAGCCTACTGGATCTTGAAAAACCATCTGCATATTCCTGCGATATCGTCTCAACTCAGAGCCGTTGAGCGAAAGAATATCTATTCCAGAACCATCAAGAAAAATTTTCACGCTGCCGGATGTAGGTTCTATAAGCCTTGTTATACACCTGGCAAGCGTAGTCTTACCGCACCCGCTCTCTCCAACAATGCCAAGCGTTTCGCCGCGCCTAAGCGAAAAATTTACATCCTGCACAGCACGCAAAACAGCAATTCGTCTGCGCAGGAGCCCAGCATGCACCGGAAATTCTTTGCTTAAACCGCTGACCTCAAGCAGTATATCAGTCGGCATCAGCGCCTCCATGTTCTTTGGATATAACCCAACAAGCCGCCTTGTGGCTGTCACCATAGATTCGAAGCGGCGGCCTTTCGATTCTGCATCTCTCTACACGCTTTGAACACCGCGGCTCGAAAAGGCATCCATTTGGACGGTTTCGCCAATCTGGAACCGTTCCGTCTATGGCGCGGAGTTTCTCGCCAACTCTGCCGGCGGCGCCTGGGATGGAAAGCAGAAGCCCCTTCGTATAAGGATGGAGTGGGTTATCAAACAAATCGAAAACTGGGGCAGACTCGACTACAACTCCAGCATACATAACAACTACTTCATCAGCCGAATCCGCCACAACCCCCATATCATGTGTAATCAACAGTATACTCAAGCCAGAAGATTCTCTAAGACTGCGCAGCAGCTCCAATATTTGAGCCTGCACAGTAACATCAAGAGCCGTAGTAGGCTCATCGGCGATGAGCAGTTTGGGACTGCACGAAAGCGCCATCGCAATCAATGCGCGCTGCCTCATCCCGCCGGAAAGCTGATGCGGGTAATCGCCGGCGCGAAGCTCCGGCGAGGGCACCCCCACGCTTCTGAGCAGTTCAACCGCGCGCGCATGCGCTTCGCGCTTAGAAATCTGACTATGAATTAGAATGGCTTCAGCTATCTGTTCGCCAATGGTATATACCGGCGTAAGCGAACTCATCGGCTCTTGGAAAATCATTGATATACCCGCGCCTCGAATTTTTCGAAGCTGTTCTGAGTCCGACGGCAGTTCTGCTATATTAACCGACTCGGAGTTAGTGTCCGGCTTGAAAAGAATGCTGCCAGACGCAATCCTGCCAGGCGGCTGAAGCAGTCTAAGCATCGCCAAACCAGTAACGCTTTTGCCGCATCCGCTCTCGCCCACAAGCCCTACAATCCTGCCTCTGCCAACAGCCAGCGACAGACCATCTACAGCGACCGCAAGTCCATCCTCCGTAGGAAACTCAATTCTAAGATCGTTTGTCTCGATTACATTGTCTGAAATAGGCATCTATTAACCCAAAACATCAATCAGTAAATGGATCGTCAGGATCCGGCGTATGCACACTACTAATGGAGCTGTCGGCGGGCTGAACTACATCAAGGTTTGCTTTTTTGCGAACAGCGCTGCGAAAGTAACTCATAGGATCATCCGGCCGCTTCTGGAGTGTGAGATTCACCGCGCGCACAATTTCTTTTTCGTCGCCAACATCGGCAATAATAGCTCTAACCTGTTCTCGGGTTATGCTTCTATCCAAATCAGAAAGCCGCAGGAAAACAGCCTCTTCTAAGGGAAGATCCTCAGCGGGCGGGAAAATGTTTACTCCGTCCGGACCGCGCAGCACGTTAGGACGAGGGAACTTAACGAATATCGGCTGCGAAAAATGCGGGTGGCGAAGCATAATCTGACCCTTTGAAAGCGTAGCCAGTTTTTCCTTGGTGGCGGCAGTAAGCACTTGGTAGCCAGGCGAAGCCAGCTCATCCATGTCCATCCTGCCGTATATGCAGGTTGCGCTGTTGCCGACTATGCGTTTGTGAACCTGACTTCTGAACTGCTGGGCAGAAAACAGTACCAGTCCAAGATAACGGCCGCGCTCGGATATATCCAGCAGCGTCTGCTTCAGGTAAGTTTCAGAGCCGTCAGACGGCGCGTACTTGTTCAGCTCATCAACCACAACTATAACATGGTCAACGCCAAGTCCCCTTCTCTCGAGTCGTTCGCGCAGTTCGGTTATAACCCGCGC
>Ga0101944_10003969_pt1 | contig 19365 bp, 12 predicted proteins | sample DewCreD2012metaG_FD_75245 | JGI IMG/M metagenome (GOLD analysis project Ga0101944, IMG submission 75245) | Hot spring sediment bacterial and archeal communities from British Columbia, Canada, to study Microbial Dark Matter (Phase II) - Dewar... ... | reverse complement strand
TGGTAATCATCCCTGACCACAAAAGCTACTTCAGCAGTATGAGTATTTGGATCTATAGCATATTGACCCAGACCAACGATAATCTCTTTTTCATCCTGTTTGATAGTAGCAACAATGGCAACTTCTTTACTGTAATCTATCACCACAAATTCCTGCAGCCTTTCATGCGGCATATCCTTCCGTCTGGAAATGAAGCGCCGATAAAGGCTGTTATCAGATAAAGAATAAAACAGGTCCTTAAGTAAAGGCTCATCGCTAATTTTTACCGGTCTCAAAAAGATTTCAAGGCCGGTCTTGGTCGTCCGATAGGTCTCCAGTTCTTTGGGATATTCTCCAGCTTTTCCGGGGATGAAAGCTTGATCCTTATATATGAGGTTCAGCTTCTTGGCTTCCTGAATCAAATCCCTCCTGAATTTGGGATGTGCAATGGCGATTAATTCCATGGCTCTTTCGCGAATATTTTTCCCGTGTAAGTAAGCGATCCCGTATTCTGTAACCACATAATGGATATCCCCCCGGTTCAGCGTAACACCAGCTCCCTCTTTCAAAAAAGGAACGATCCGTGAAACAGTACCGTTTTCTGCAGTCGAGGGAAGAGCCAGAATAGTTTTCCCTCCGCGTGCAAGTACCGCTCCACGCATGAAATCTGCCTGTCCCCCGATTCCGCTGTAAAAAGTTTTGCCCAGCGATTCGGCAGTTGATTGACCGGTAAGGTCAATTTCAAGTGCACTGTTAATCGCCGTCATGTGTTCAATCTGGGAAATGATCAGCGGATTATTGGTATAATCAATAGTCTTAAACTCTATCGAAGGGTTGTCATTAATGAATTCATATGTTTCACGTTTACCCATGCAAAACGCGGCGATTGTTTTGCCACGGTCTATGTTTTTTCGGGTGTTATCAATCACACCCATCTTCATTAATTCAACAATGCCATCACTGATGAGCTCCGTATGTACACCAAGGTGTTTTTTACCCGCCAGGTTAATTAGAATGGCGTTTGGAATACTGCCATATCCGACCTGGATGGTATCGCCATCCTCAACAAGTCTGGAAACATATTTCCCTATTTCCTGAGTAACATCCGCGTGTATATCTTCAGGGTAAATGTATTCAAGAATCGGTTCATCATAGGGTACGATATAATTAACTTGATTAATATGTATAAATCCATCGCCGTGGGTCCGGGGCATATGGGAATTAACCTGTGCAATTACAAGCGATGCCTGCTCAACAGCGGCTTTAACGATATCCACACTCACTCCGAGGCTCATATAACCGTGTTCATCAGGAGGAGAGGTTTGTATTAATGCAACATCGATCGGGATATATTTTGAAGCAAAGAGCCGGGGAACTTCAGACAGGAAAATAGGCGTATAATCGGCTAATCCCTGATTAATTGCATCGCGCGTGCTGTTACCAATAAAGAAAGAATTATGCCGAAAATTATATTTGAATCTTTCTTCGGTATAGGGCGCTACTCCCAATGTCCAGATATGGATAACCTCTGCATCAAAAAAGGCTTTGGGATAAGACTCAGTATACTTGATCAGGGCTTTGACCAGATACTGAGGCTCACCACAAGCAGAAGCAATGAATATCCTGTCGCCGCGGTGAATATGGCTGAAAATCTCAGTTTCCGGAGCAAATTTCTCAGGAAATTCCGCCTTTAGCTGCTCAAGAGGTTTGATCCTGCTGATCACTGAATTAACTCCACTATTCTCAAAAACGTCCGCAATAATTGTACACCATGCTATCCCGGATGTGAATTTTATCACGTATTAGATTATTTGCTATGATTATAATCCATTTTCTGTATTTAATTTGCTGCCACAGATATTCACTTCAGACCCATTCCTGAAGTGCTCCCCAAATCTGATTTTCACTTAAACCTGATAACAGACAGCAATACTGATACAAATTGAAGCAATAGGGAGAAATAATTTTTATAGCAAACAGCCTATAATTCCTGTCTGCCTTCGAGAGCTCTACTGAGAGTAACATCGTCTGCGTATTCCAATTCAGTTCCGAAAGGCAAACCGCGAGCCAGACGTGTTACTTTGATTCCCTGTGGTGCTATCAGACGGTGAAGATACAAAGCAGTTTGCTCGCCTTCGAGATTTGTATTGGTGGCTAATATTACTTCTTTAACCGTACCATCTTTCAACCGATTTAGAAGCTCAGCAATTTTTAAATCATCTGGGCCGATACCTTCCCCGGGTGAAATTGCACCATGAAGAACATGATATAACCCGTTATATTTGTGGGTATGCTCAAGTGCTATGATATCCTGGGGTTGTTCAACCACGCAGATTTTACTGCGATCTCTTTGTTCACTGGAACATACCCAGCATACATCACCTTCGGAAATATTAAGGCACGTTGCACACAGCCTGGTTTTTAGTTTTACCTGAAGAATTGCCTCTGCCAGTGCCCGGTTGTCAGCCTCGCTTGCACGCAGCAAATAAAAGGCGATTCTCTGCGCACTTTTGGGACCAATGCCGGGTAACTTGTTCAACTCCTGAATTAACCTGGTTACTGCCTCTGTATTGGTTGAAGATTGCTGACTCAAGTTATTCTCCTTAAAATATTACATTAAACCGGGAATCTTGAGCCCTCCGGTCAAACCGCTTAGTTGCTTGGCAGCAGCTTCCTGCGATCTGGTAATAGCTTCTTTGACGGCAGAAAGAACAAGATCTTCCAGCATTTCTACATCATCGGGATTAACAACTTCTCTGGCAATTTTGATTGAGTGGATTCTTTGCTGACCGTCTATCACTACTTTTACCGCACCGCCTCCTGAACTTACTTCGATGTTCATATTTGCCAGCTCTTCCTGAGCCTTTGCCAGTTTAGCCTGTAATTGCTGGGCTTGCTGGATTAAATGCTTATTCATTTTTCCTCCACACCTGTAATCTGGGCACCCATTTTCAGGGCGGCTTTCACCAGATGATTATTTTCCGGTTCATGGATACAGCAGATTTTAATGGTGCGACCTAAATACTCGCTGATAATTTTTTCAGCAACCTGCCTGTATTCAACCTTCTCCATTTTTTCTTTATAGATTCCGTGTTTTACGGAGAGAGTAACTGTATCTCCTTCCACGTTAACTGGTTTGATACCTGCACTTCTTAACAAAGCGACGGCATTTGATTTCTTCAGGGAAGATGGAACATTCTCCAGTATTTGCTTCCAGTTCATCCTTAATCTTTCTATTTCACTGCTAAGGGACGGCGCAGCCATAACTTCGTCTTTAATCGCTGCTTTGGAAAGTGGGGTTGATGTTTCCTTTATATCTTTTTTCTGGATGTTATCTCCTGCTAAAGGGGAAATTTGAGAAAATGATCCACCAGTTTTTACTTCCTCCTGAATAAAGGTGGGAGTTGTGGTTTTTTCGGAGGTTACTTTATCTATCTTTGGCAACCTGACATCTTTAACCTGAAGATTGTCAGAAAACGTGTTTGTTTTTTCTTCTATAGTAATGGCTTGTCCGGTGGCAAGATAGCACTCAACCATTGCCAGTTCCATCGGCAATGTTGAAGCATTGTTATTGAAATTGATTTGTCCGAAATTTTTTAGGGCGGTGACAATTCGTAACAACGGAGCTTTCTCAGCCAGTGCTTTGATTTCATTAATATCATCTGAAGTTAGATCCAGCGCATCTGAGGCTCCAGTTTTTACCAGAAGCAATTCTCTGAGATATTCTATTATTTCCCTGTTGAATTGCTGCAAATCCAGACCGTCTTCGTTAACATCGTTAAGTGTTTTAATCCCTCTTGTGAGATCATTTTCCAGGATGTATTTTACAATTTCTCTGGCTCGCCAATCTCCGGTAAATCCAAGCATTGCCTGCACCTGGGAAAATTTGATATCTGATCCATAATAGGTTGTAAGCTGCTCCAGGAGATTGTAGGCATCCCTCAGACTACCAGCACAGCTTCTGGCAATCAGATTCAATGATTGAGACTCAATTTTGATGTTTTCTGCAGCACAGACCTGTGTTAATTTGGCAATTACATCGGCACGGGATAAACGCCGAAAATCAAAATGCTGGCATCTCGATAAAATTGTAGGCAATACTTTATGATATTCTGTCGTTGCCAGTATGAAGATAACATGTGATGGAGGCTCCTCAAGCGTTTTAAGCAATGCATTCGAAGCATCCTTGCTTAACATGTGGAATTCATCAATGATATAGACCTTACGGCGTGCCTGGACAGGTGCATAGTTGACTTTCTCTCTTAAATCGCGAATATCATCTATTCCTCTGTTAGAGGCAGCGTCTATTTCAATTACATCCATAGCGCGATCTTCAGTTATTGCTCGACACATTTCACAGGAATTGCATGGCTCGCCCTTTCCTCCGTTGTTAAGGCAATTTACTGCCTTTGCCAGAATCCTGGCTGTACTGGTTTTGCCCGTACCGCGCGGACCGCAAAAAAGATAGGCATGCGAAATGCTACCCGTTTTTAGAGCATTAAGCAATGTTCGGGTTACATGAGGCTGACCAACCAGCTCTGCAAGAGTCTGGGATCTCCATTTTCGGTAAAATACCTGTGAAGTCATCGTAAATTCTACTCTATTATACTATATACCACCCAACTCCCAAAGGGAATAATTATCAATTTAACATTCTATCATTCTGTCAGAAGATAACTTTTCGAGCAAGATTAGGTGAGCAAATGGAAGGCTGGTAAAAGCAAATATAAAATGATACATTATTTTTGTAATAAAGTAACGGCAACCGCTTGCCTTAATCCGTCTGTAAATATGAGCCTGTCATCAGACAGGACGCATATTAGATATGGCAAAATAGTATCTTTTTGATGTATAATAGGCTGGTTGTAATTGTTAATGACTTTGAGAAAAGTCGATTTTTACCCCCGCCCTAAAAATTTAAAATTTTACAGGAGGAGCAACAAAATGAATTTACAGCGTCCAAACTCTAATGAAGCGACGAGGACTGCCAACCGTTCCAGGAGTGTATCACCTGGCAGCGGAATTTGCACCCGGTGTATAGACGGATGCACCGGTAATTGCGAGGTTTTCAAGGCAACATTCAGAGGAAGAGAATTAATTTATCCAGGTCCTTTTGGCGAGATCACAGCAGGAAACGATAAGGATTATCCGGTAGATTATTCTCATTTAAATATTCAGGGTTATGCAATGGGAGCCCGCGGTCTGCCGAAAGGTGTAAAAGGCGATTCTGATACTGCCACCTTCCCAAATGTTAATACAGAAACCGAATATGGCTGGGATAAAAAGGTAAAAATGAAAGTCCCGATTTTTACCGGTGCACTCGGTTCAACTGAGATAGCCAGAAAGAACTGGGAGCATTTTGCGGTTGGTGCAGCCATTAGCGGAATCACACTCGTCTGTGGAGAAAATGTATGCGGAATTGATCCTAAACTGGAAAGAAATGCTCAGGGTAAAGTAACGTTCGCACCTGATATGGACCGCCGCATCGAAACTTATAAACGGTATCATCAGGGTTATGGCGAAATTCTGGTACAGATGAATGTCGAAGACACCCGTCTTGGCGTAGCTGAATATGTTATTGACAAACACGGTCTGGATACCATTGAGCTAAAATGGGGTCAGGGAGCAAAATGTATTGGTGGTGAAATCAAAGTCAACACTCTCGAAAGAGCTCTCGAATTGCAAAAACGTGGCTATATAGTTACTCCTGACCCATCTGACCCTGTCAATCAGGCAGCCTATAAGTCTGGAGCTATTAAAGAATTTGAGAGACATAGCCGGCTTGGTTTTATTGATGAGGAAGGATTCTATAAAGAAGTAAACCGATTGAGAAGACTGGGCTTCAAGAGAATCACGTTAAAAACCGGTGCCTATAGTCTGCGTGAGCTTGCAATGGCGATCAAGTGGGGTTCACGGGCTAAAATAGATCTTATTACAATTGATGGATCGTCCGGTGGTACTGGCATGAGTCCCTGGCGGATGATGGAAGAATGGGGAATTCCCAGTCTCTATCTTCATGCTGCCGCATATGATTTTGCCCACAGACTGGCTGAACGTGGGGAAAGAGTACCTGATCTGGCATTTGCTGGTGGATTCAGCAGTGAAGATGGAGTCTTTAAAGCACTGGCTCTGGGAGCTCCCTTCACCAAGGCAGTTTGTATGGGCAGGGCTTTGATGATTCCAGGCATGGTAGGGAAAAATATTGGAATCTGGCTTGCAGAAGGGAAACTTCCGCAAACAGTTAGCCAATTTGGTTCAACCCCGGAAGAAATCTTCGTCTGCTGGGAGACAGTAAAGAAAATTGTCGGCTCAGAAGAAATCAAGAAAATACCGCTGGGAGCAGTTGGAATTTACAGTTATGTGGATAAGATCAAAGTCGGTCTTCAGCAATTAATGGCAGGTGCTCGTTGCTTCAGCATTCCAGCTATTACACGCCGTGAGCTGATGTCATTAACTGAAGAGTGTGCTAAGGTCACCGGTATTCCTTATGTGATGGATGCTTATCGCGAGGAGGCCATTGCGATTCTGAATAGTTAAAAGGTGATTAATCGCTTTTTAGCCCCCTTTTGCCTGCAGGCAAAAGGGGGCTTTTTTCTGGTCAACTTTGCTATTAAGAGTTAATATTAATATATATTAATAAGAGAAATCAGGAATCAGAATGAACAAAGAAAATAAACTGTTTACCATCGGAGTTGATCTTGGAGGGACGAAAATTGATGCTGCGGTGGTTGATTCATCAGGCAATCTTCTCTCATCAAATTATAAGCTCATAGGCGATGATAAATCCCCCCAAAAGGTAATTTCAGATATTATTGATTCTATCTATAAATGTCTTGAGCAGTCTGGAGTTCAGGTATCTGCAATCGGGCTGGCAGTCGCCGGGCAAATTGATCGTGTTGAAGGTATAGTCAAACATTCACCTAATTTACCACAATGGCAGAATACTCCGCTGCGTCATGAACTTGAGAAGGTATTTAGAGTACCGGTGACAATAAATAACGATGTCAGAACAATTACCTGGGCAGAATGGAAATATGGAGCTGGTCAGGGTATCAATGATCTGGTTTGCCTGTTTATTGGAACAGGAATCGGAGGTGGTATTGTCAGCGGTGGTAAACTTTTGGAAGGTTGCACAAATACTGCAGGGGAATTGGGTCATCTAACTGTAGTAGCTGGAGGCAGAAAATGCTCCTGTCCAAACGAAGGCTGCCTTGAAGCATATGCTGGAGGATGGGCAATTGCTGAAAGAGCAAGAGATGCAGTCAGAGCAAATCCAGAGGCTGGTAAAACAATTTTATCGATAGCAGGTAGTAATGAAAAGATCACTTCTATCACAGTATCGCAGGCATACCGGGCGGGGGATCCTCTGGCTCAGCGTTTGGTTAAGGACACTGCAAAGTATCTGGCAGCAGGAATTGTCAGTATAGTAAACGCATTTAATCCATGCTTGATTATCATCGGAGGGGGAGTCCTCCAGGGTTTACCTGAATTGGTCGATATGGCACGTTCAAGAGTGATGTCTCAGGCATTACAAACGCCAAGGGAGAGTTTGCGCATTACACCACCTGCTCTGGGAACCAGAGCAGGAGTAATCGGCGCAGCCGCGCTGGCTAGAGACCTGATAAAATAATTCCTGCAATTTAAGGAGTTGAGAATGAACCGGATTCAGACGTTAAAAACGTATGGACAATCTATCTGGCTTGATTTTATCAGCCGTGGATTACTGGTTAACGGAGGACTTAAAAGGTTGATCGACCAGGGGGTTACAGGCGTAACCAGTAATCCAAGTATCTTCCAAAAAGCTATTTGTGAAACCAGAGAGTACGAAAGTATAATCGACTCAATTATCAATGCTAGTCCGGAAATAGACGTAATCAGCCTTTATGAGAAAATAGTGGTAGAAGATATCCAGATGGCGGCGGATCAGCTTATCCCAGTATATGAATCAACCGGAGGGAATGATGGGTTTGTCAGCCTGGAGGTATCGCCACATCTGGCTTATCTGACAGCCAGCACTATCAGTGAAGCTCAACGTTTGTGGGCTCTGGTTGACCGTCCTAACCTGATGATAAAAGTACCTGCTACACCAGAGGGAATTCCTGCAATTGAAGCACTTATTTCCCAGGGAGTAAACGTAAATGCTACTCTGATCTTCTCAATTTCTCAATATGAGAATGTAGCTTATGCATATATACGTGGTCTGGAAGCGAATGTTAATCCAGATAAAGTCAGATCCGTGGCTTCTTTTTTCGTTAGCAGAATTGATACTGCTATTGATAAACTCCTGGAGAATACCAGTAATCCTGAAGCTCTAGAAATGCGGGGAAAAGCTGCGATAGCCTGTGCGAAATTAATTTATAAAAGATTTAGAGAAATATTTTACGGCACACAATTCGAAAAGCAACGGAGTCGAGGAGCCGGAGTGCAGCGTCTTGTCTGGGGAAGCACTGGAACCAAAAATCCAAACTACTCAGATGTCCTCTATGTTGAAGAAATAATCGGACCGGATACTATTAATACTCTGCCAATGAATACGCTGGAAGCCTTCCTTGACCACGGGAAAATTGGTCACACAATACAGAGAGACATAGATAGTGCAGAACAAATTATAACGAGCTTAACGAAATTTGGAATCGACTTAACTGCGGTTACAGAACAACTTCAAAAAGAAGGAGTACAGGCTTTTGTAAAATCTTATGATCTATTAATAGATACATTAAGAGGAAAATGTCAGATCACCTGAGTTAGCGTTTTGATTCATACGAACCCAGCATAAAATCCAGGTCTTTCTCAATAGACTGTATTTTTTCGGGAGGAATAATGGAATCATCGGAGTCCAGAATTAACCGGGTTTCTCCTCTATCTACGCCAATAATATGAGCCCGGATTGCTTCTTTACCCTGAATTTTGAAAGTTAATGTACCTCTATAAACAAAAGTTGAAGAGTCGGAAGGCATTGAATATGTCTCAAGCCGGTTTTGATCCAGACTTGCTCCTTCTCTGGTTACCAGTTCCTTAATTTCATCGTAAAGCAGGGTAGGATTAATCTCCTGATAGGCTTTTCTGAGCTGCATTTGTATTTTCCCTGAAGTATTCTTCGCTAATTAAAGATAGCATATTCTGAAAACGTAAACAACAGGTTATTCAGGTAATACATAAGATTCGTTTTAAATTCACCGGTGTTTGAAGAAGAGTACTCCCAGTGGCGGTAGAGTAAGTTTTAATGAGAAAGGCAAATTATGAGAAGGTGATGGCTCAGCAATTACAGAACCCAGATTACCGTGCCCAGTCCCTCCATAATCAACAGCGTCGCTGTTCAATATTTCTTTCCATTCTCCGCCATAAGGCACTCCAATAATATAATTAAATCTAGGGATAGGGGTGAAATTTAATACCACCAGTATTACTTCGTCTGGCAGGTGCCCGAGTCGCAGATAAGTTAACGTGCTGTTTTCGACGTCATTGCAATCTATCCACCTGAAACCAGTAGGATCAAAATCAAGCTCATAAAGAGCCTTTTCGGTTCTGTAAAGACGGTTTAAATCTTCCACCCACTTTTGCAGACCAGAGTGCGGAGCATAATTTAATAAATGCCAGTCAAGGCTTTCATCATGATTCCATTCACGCCACTGCCCAAATTCTCCACCCATGAAAAGTAATTTTTTACCTGGTTGTGAATACATGTAACCAAGCAACAAGCGCAGGTTGGCAAATTTCTGGAAATCATCTCCAGGCATCTTACCAATTAATGATCCTTTCCCATGCACAACCTCATCATGTGATAAAGGAAGAACAAAGTTTTCAGAAAAAGCATAAAGCATACGAAATGTCAGGTTATTATGGTGATATTTACGATAAATCGGGTCTTTAGACATGTAAGAGAGAGTATCATGCATCCATCCCATATCCCATTTCATACCGAAACCCAGACCCCCCACGTGTGTGGGACGCGAAACCATTGGCCAGGCAGTTGATTCTTCGGCGATAGTCTGCACATCGGGATAATTATGATAAATCTCCTCATTTAACCGCTTTAAAAAAGCCAGTGCTTCGAGGTTTTCTTTACCACCATACTGGTTTGGGATCCATTCGCCAGGTTTTCGCGAATAATCGAGGTATAGCATTGATGCTACACCATCAACCCTCAAAGCATCCACGTGATATTTATCCAGCCAAAAAAGCGCACTGCTAATAAGAAACGACGCTACTTCATTTCTTCCATAATTAAAAATATAGCTATCCCAATCTGGATGATATCCTTTCCTGGAATCAGCATGCTCATATAAATGGGTTCCATCAAAAAAGCATAATCCATGCTCGTCCTTAGGGAAATGTGAAGGTACCCAGTCCAGAATAACACCAATACCGTAACGATGCAGGTAATCAATCAGATACATGAAATCTTGGGGCGTACCAAAGCGGCTGGTAGGAGCAAAATATCCAGTAATCTGATATCCCCACGAACCTGAAAAAGGATGTTCCATCACAGGCAGGAACTCCACATGAGTGAAACCCATTCTGGACACGTATTCAGCTAACTGTGGCGCAATTTCCCGATAGGTTAGAGGGCGGTAGTTTTCTTCTGGTACACGTTTCCACGAGCCAAGATGAACTTCATATATAGAGATGGGAGATTTAAGGGAATTGACGTTGTTTCTTTTAAACAGCCAGCTCTGGTCAGACCAGTTGTAATCCAGATTCCAGACAATAGATGCTGTTCCTGGCGGATTTTCAGCATAAAATGCAAACGGATCGGCTTTATCTACCTTATAATCGTTATAGTTAGATTCTATATGGTATTTATAAAGTGATCCTTTACGAACACCCGGAATAAATCCTTCCCAGACGCCTGAATCGCCACGTTGTTCAAGAGGATGGGAACTGACATCCCATCCATTGAAATCACCTATCACATTGACTTTACGGGCATTTGGAGCCCAAACTGCAAAAACAACTCCCTCTCCATTACCGGTACTAACCAGATGAGCGCCAAGTTTGTTATATAAACGATAATGCCGTCCCTGATTAAACAGGTAAAGATCATCTCTGGTTAGCAATCCTGTTCTTCCGGAAAGTATATCTCCATTGATCATATTACATAATCTCCATGTTCTCTTTAGCAGGTAGATTTCTACTTCGTTCCTGATTAAGCATTTTTAAGGTTCCCAGTACTGTCGGGTCAATACTGAACTCCTCAAAAGAATATCTGGCTTTTCTTGTCCAGTTCCCCTGGTTTTGAGTACCGGGAATGTTCTGCGGTCTGGTTTCTAACCACAAATCTTCCAGATTCACTATTACACCGTATGCCGGACTTCTACCCAGGAAACTAAGAACAGACTGATATATATAGTCTATATCACTATTTTTATCCCCGAGAAGTATCTCTGATATTACCTTTTTGATTCGTTTTCTTTGATCAAGTTCTTTTTCAGCCCTTTCAGAGTCAATAAGCTTGATTTTTTGCCTGTGAATAATATCCTCTTCCTGCCAGAAAGAGGCAAAAGGAAACATATCATGTGTATTCAGACTGGCAATTGATTTTACGGGGATAATTCCGAGCTGGTTTTCAGAAATCAATTGATATTGCCCGACAAACATCCTGAAAATACCGTGTTTTTCCATCTCAGGTCTGACCTCAGGTGGAACCATTCCGAGGTCTTCTCCGATAATAATTGCACGGTTTTTCCAGGACTCAAGGGTTAATATAGCGTAGAATTCTTCCGGATTGTATCTTACATATACTCCTTTACGGTTCTCCATCCCATGAGGAATCCAGAAAAACCGATGGAAATTCATTATATGATCAATCCTCAGCATGTTTGCACAGGAGAGTTGATGCCTTATGCTTTTTATAAAATATTCATAATGAGTATTACGTATGTTTTCCGGATGAAGAGGAGGAAACCCCCAATTTTGTCCGCTGGTAAAAACTGGATCGGGTGGTGCTCCTCCACTGACACCTCTCACGAATATCTCAGGGTATCTCCAGATATCATAGCTGTAAGGATGCACACCAACAGGTAAATCGAGATACAGATAAGCCCTTTCCTTTCTCATTTTTGATGAAAGATGCTCAATCTGTTGCTGGCAAACCCACTGCGAATAAAGATAATATTCCCTGACGTTATCATCATAATCATCTGTTTTGATGATTCCTGCTTTTAGTTTGTTATCCCAATCGTCCCAGCAAATCCCACGCCTTTCACCAACTGCCCGAAAACAAGCGTACTGGTTCAAATTGGTATTATCATTCACTGCATCGCGAAATTCTAAATATCTGGGATGATTGCTGAATTTCAGACAATCCAATAACTGCACAAAAATATTGCGTTTAAGATTCATCAGCCCGATATAGTCAACATCGGTAGAATTACCGAGTTTCTTAATCTCAGCCTGTATTGTTCCCGAATTGATCACAGATTGTATCTGTGGGCAAATCTGCATCTCAGGAAGGTTGATGATATCAGTATATATTTCATTCCAGAATAATCTGCTGGCTGGCATATAAGGACTTGGCTCAAAATCCTTGTCAAGAAAAAGCGGTAGCAGAGGCAGTGTGCCTATTATTCTACCGCCCAAACTTGATATCCATTGATAAAGAGTATTGAGATCAGCATACGTGCCAGAGCCCCAATTCGCATCTAAACGCAATGCATAAAGTGGTAAGAAAACTCCCCAGATCTTTTCCTCACAATCTGGTTGATAAGCCATTATAGGAGATGAAATAATCAGAGTTTTATATAGTTGATGAGCCACTTCCAGGTAGAGGAAATGATATCCATAGGGGAATTTCTCAGGTAAAGATACACGAACACGGAGATAATTTTGACCTTCTATATTTACCAGCTCAATTGTTTTTTGTTCCTGGACAAACCACCGAAATTCTCTGCAATCTCCATTTTCAAATTCAATCCATCCATGCAACATCAAGGATTCCGGTGAAGTTAGCACTCGAACTTCGAATTCTGGTTGTTCGTTGTCCCAGAAAACCAGCACAGGCTCGACCGGTCTTTTCCATCTCTCTAATACTTTTGCTCTTATTGCGGATAATAGATCTTTTTCAGAACTGACAGATTGCCCTAGTGCATCCAGAATAGCAAGCAATGCCTCGCTGGAGGCATTAACCAGCTTTCCCTCCATATCAAAATAGCTGATATTGACACCGTGAAGATTGGCAAGTTGACGCAGTAGAGATTCAAAAGAGTTCATACAATCATTTTACCTTTTAAACCAGATACAGATATCTTTTACTGGTTATCCAGATTTTCAAAATTATTGCCCGGGAAATAGGCATTTTTAACATACTGGAAAAGCATACGTTGTGCATTATAATAGGATCCGTTCAACGCAATTGCATTACGCATTATCCAGGCATAAGCAGATGATCTGCCATAGAAAAGTGGCATAATCGCATATTCAAGCTTATTGTAGAACGAAGCAGTTTCTTGCGCTGGATTACTTTCAGGTTCCCAGCTTTCTCCAATAGACCAGCCAGTAACTCCCTCAACATGTCCTTCAACCCACCAGCCATCAAGTACACTCAGGCTGGGAACACCATTTAGGGCAGCCTTCATTCCGCTTGTGCCGGATGCCTCTTGAGGTTTCTGAGGAGTATTTAACCACAGGTCTACCCCGGAAACAATATATCTGGCAATCTCCATGTTATAATCTTCGAGATAAGCAATACGGATAATGTCTTTTAGTTCATTTGCGGCTTTAAAAATGCTGCGGATTATTTCTTTTCCTGTGATATCCCGGGGATGAGCTTTACCCCCAAAAACAATTTGAAGTGGCCCGGTATTTTTAACGATTCTGTGCAATCGGTTAATATCGGAGAAAATGAAATTCGCTCTTTTATAAGCAGTCGCTCGGCGGGCAAAACCCAGAATCATAGAATAATGATCAAAAACAGTTCCGGTACGACGTTTAATTTCAGCAATAAGATCCTGCTTGGCGTATTTATGAGCTTCCTGGATTTCTTCTAGAGGGATGCTGATGCTGTAACGCAGATAAAGATTATCTCTCCGCCATTCAGGAATATGTCGGTCGAACAGCTCACTGAACGGCTGGCAGGTCCAGGTAGTTGCGTGAACTCCATTTGTGATGGAGTTAATCGGATAATTGGGAAACATACCCTGAGATATTTCTTCGTGCCGCATGGATACACCATTTATATAACGGGAAAAGCATAAACCTAAATAAGTCAGGTTCAAGATGTCGTCTTTAAAACAGGCTGCACTCATAAGGTTCTGAGTATGTTCATCCCCCAGAATTTTACGTACCATATCAACAGGATACTGGTCGATAGCTGCCGGCACTGGTGTATGAGTGGTAAAAACACAATTTTCCTTTACTTCTTCTAAACAGGAACGAGAGATAGTCGAAGTTTTTTGCCTTTCCATTTGCTCCTCGATCAATGCGAGAATAAGCAGGGCAGAGTGACCCTCATTCATATGGTAGGCTTTCAAACGTGTGTATCCAAGAGCACGTAATACAGCTATTCCACCCATCCCGAGAATCACTTCCTGACAAAGGCGATACCGGTTATCCCCACCATATAAATAATCGGTCAGTGTCTGATCCCATGGGCTGTTCTCCGGAAGGGCTGTATCCAGAAAAATTACCGGTATTTTGTAACCAGTAACTCCTGTTAGTAGATAACGCCACGGACGTATGATAACCCTGCGTCCTTCGATTATAACCTGAGCTCTGACCTCCATGGGTTCAAGAAACTTTTCAGGTTCCCAGACTTCAGGAATTTCAGTTTGATTTCCAAATTCATCCAGGCGCTGGTGAAAATAACCTTTCCTGTTCAAAAGGGTAATTCCAATCATGGGTAATCCCATATCGGCTGCAGCTTTCAATGTGTCACCAGCCAATACTCCAAGACCGCCGCTGTAAGTAGGCATTCCACTCTCCAGACCTACTTCCATAGAAAAGTATGCTACGGGATTAGGAAAGTTGATGTTGTCTATACCTGGAAATGTCATAATTCACCTCTGTCCGGGAAACATGATATTCTCTCTTTACAGTATGGAACAAAGCATATTTTAAGAAGGTTTACAACTCAATCTGAGCATGATCTCCAAGAAATAGAATTGAGGTTTCCTGGTTTTTCCGGGGCTGTCTGATTACCTCTACATTTCGACCAATTACACTATGAGTAATGAGAGGGATATCAACAATACGAGAGTTGTTCAGAATAATCGATTTTTCAACACGTGACCTGGTCACTTCCGTACCTTCTCCTATACTAACAAAAGGACCTATGAACGAATCAGTAATCCTGCAATCAGGTCCTATTGAAACAGGACCTTTTAATAAACAATTTTCGATTTTCGAGCCTTCCATTACCTCTACCTTGCCAATTATTTTACTCGTGGAATCTATTTCACCCTTGATTGCAGTATCAATATATTCTTCCAAAATTATCCGATTAGCTTCCAGCAGATCTTCTTTCTTACCGGTATCCAGCCACCAGCCTTCAAGAATATGGCTTTTAACTACTTTTTGCCATTCAAGAAGCTTCTGTATTGCGTCTGTGATCTCGTATTCTCCGCGCCAGGATGGTTTGAGCTGATCAATCGCTTCATGGACCACAGGTGTGAAAATGTAAGCCCCCACAAGAGCCAGATTACTTGGCGGATCTTTGGGTTTTTCAACTACTCTCAAAATTCGACCCGAATTATCAATCTCAGCTACTCCAAATGCCTTTGGATCTTTGACCTGTTTCAGGACGATTAAGGCATCCGGTTTATGTTGATAGTATTCTTGAATCAAACCTCGCACACCTTCTTTGATTATATTATCGCCAAGGAATAATAAAAAATTTGAATCATCCAGGTAGTCCTTGGCTACTCTGACGGCATGAGCAAGCCCTAAAGGAGGCGATTGTATGATGTAGGTTATACTGGACTCCCATTTTGATCCATCTCCCAATGCACTATTGAGCTCCATTTTGTTATCGGGAGATACGACAATTCCAATATCTTTTATTCCAGCTTCATGAATCTGGTCCATGATAAAAAACAGGATCGGTCGATTAGCTATTGGAAGCAAGTGTTTAGCGATAGTATTGGTTAGAGGTCTGAGTCTGGTTCCTTTTCCTCCTGCCAGAATTAAAGCTTTCATGATGCACCGCCTTTCGGATCTTTAATCAGAGTAAAACGGAATAAGAATCACATAATAGAAAACATAATACTCAATTTATATTATAGTAGATCAAGCTTTACCAGATTCCAAATTTAAACAAAGTTGATTTTCGGAAAAAATCCTTTATCTTATATAATAGGGATGTTGATAAGATTGCCATAATCTCCCTGTAAAGTAAAAAATATTAATTAAGGATAATTGCATGATAAATACTACGCTCGCCTTAAAAATACCGGAGCGTATTAAAAGGATAGATGAGTTAGCACATAATATCTGGTGGAGCTGGCACCCTAAAGCACGGGATCTTTTTAAGGCACTCGATTACCCCCTATGGAGATCCAGTGGACACAACCCGGTAAAGGTCCTCTACGATACATCAGTGGAAATCCTTCAAAAGGCAGCAGCAGACCCTGCATTTGTGGAATTATATGATTCCGTGATGGCAGATTTCGACGCCGATATGCGGGATTCCCAAACCTGGTTTGCCAGAAATTATGCCGAAGTTTTAAATGGCCCTGTGGCTTACTTCTCAATGGAATTTGCTTTGCATAATTCACTTCCCATTTATGCTGGCGGTCTTGGTATTCTGGCAGGCGATATGTGCAAAGAAGCCAGTGATTTAGGACTACCTTTTGTAGGAATTGGGTTCATGTACCCTCAAGGCTATTTTCACCAGCATATTTCTGTAGAAGGATGGCAACAGGAGATTTACCAGCAACTCAATTTTAGAGAGGCTCCTATTAATCAGGTACTCTCACCCAGAGGTGATCGGACGATAACCACGGTGAAACTGCACAATCGTAACCTATCTATCGGTGTCTGGCTGGTCAGAGTAGGTAGAGTAAATATATATCTGCTGGATACTAACCTGGATGAAAACACCGCTGAGGATCGACAGCTTTCTGCTCGTCTTTATACAGCAGACCCTGAAATGCGCATTCAGCAGGAAATCATTCTGGGGATAGGCGGTGTAAGAGTATTGCGAGCACTCGGGATTAACCCCGCTGTCTGGCACGCCAATGAGGGACATTCTGCTTTTATGAATCTGGAAAGAATCAGAGAAGAAGTTGAAAAGGGAATTCCTTTTAATGAAGCTTTACGGAAAATACAATTATCTTCTGTATTCACAACGCATACACCGGTACCTAGCGGGCATGACAGCTTTTCACATGGCTTAATTGACAAATATTTCGATGGCTTCTGGCAATCTCTTGGGATCGACAGAGATACTTTTCTAAAACTCGGACAGCCAGATGTCCGTGGACAGAATGGATTTAACATGACAACCCTGGCAATGAATACATCAAACCAGCGTAACGCAGTAAGCCATCTGCATGAAATTGAGACCAAAAGGATGTGGAAAGCACTGTGGCCGGATACACCCGAGGAGAATATTCCGATTTGCCATATCACGAACGGAGTTCATGTACCCACCTGGATTGGTCTTGATTTCATCCGACTATTTCAAAAATATTTTGGACCTGACTGGTTGAAGCATCAGGATGATGTTGAACTCTGGAAAAAGGTACATGAAATTCCTGATGAGGAGATCTGGGAAATACATCGTTCTCTGAAATCCAGGTTAATTGAAGTCATCATGGGACGCGCTCAATTAAGATGGGCAGAAGGGGAAGTAAATGCCCAACAGGTAGTGTGTATGGGAGCACTGTTAAATCCGCAGATATTGACTATCGGATTTTCGAGAAGATTTACGGAATACAAACGTCCGGCGTTGATCCTTTATGATATTCCCAGATTAAAAAGGATTATCAATAATCCGAGATATCCTGTTCAAATAGTTTTTGCCGGGAAATCCCATCCGGCTGAGGCTCAGCCCGTCGAGGGTGAAATCCGCCCCGGCCATGGGCGTGGCCCCGCAGCGGGCCAGGGGACCTTTGCTGACCAGCAGGGCTTTGGCTCCGGCTTCCCGGGCGCCGATGGCCGCGCGGAAACCCGCGCCACCGCCGTCATCGCCGCCATCCTCTGGGTGGCCATCCGGGCGAGGAGCGTCCTCCTGCCCTTTGTGCTCGGGCTGTTCTTCGCCTATCTGCTCCTGCCCCTGGTCAATGCGCTCGACCGCCGGCTGTTCAGGCTCCTGCGCCGGCACGGCCCGGCCCGGATTCTGGCGATCCTACTCGTCTACCTGGCGATCCTCGGCCTGATCGTGGGTTTCTTCACCTACCTGGTGCCCGTCGTCGCCCGGCAGGTGCAGCAGCTGATCGCCAACCTGCCACAGATCGTGAGTGAGATACAGCTCAGGCTGGCGGGGTTCCAGGAGTGGTATAACCGGAATGTGCCGCAGTGGGCGAAGGAGACCATCGAGAACCAGATCCAGACGATACGCAGCCGGGCGGTGGCGTCGGTGGGGGGCGCCATCGCGGCCACGGTCAGCGCCATCGGCAGCACCGTGGCAGCGATCTTTGGCTACCTGATTATCCCCTTCTGGCTCATCTATGTCTTCTACGATGCCGACCGTTTCGGGCGGGGCCTCGCCAGCCTCATCCCCGAGGGGATCCGGCCCGATGCGCTCAACCTGCGCCGGCTCTTCGACGACGTGGTGGTGGCCTATGTGCGGGGCCAGCTCCTCGTCGCCAGCATCACCGGTGCGCTGACCGGCCTCGGTCTCGCGCTCATCGGGGTCGATTTTCCGGTGCTTCTGGGGCTGATCACCGCCATCGGCGACCTCATCCCCACCCTGGGCCCGATCCTCGCCGCCATTCCCATCGTCCTCATTGCCGTGCTCGAGGAGCCGATCCTGGGCCTCTGGGCGCTGCTCGTGCTCGTGGGGGTGCAGCAGCTCGAGAGCCTCCTCATCGGGCCGCGCGTTGTGGGCGACAGCGTGCGCCTGAGTCCGGCTATTATCATCCTGCTCCTGATCGTCGCGGGGGAGATCGGGGGGTTCCTGGGCCTCCTGGTGGTCGTGCCGCTGGCGGCCTTTCTGCGCGACGTGGTGCGCTATCTCTCGCTGCGTACCTCGCGCGCGGAGGTGCTGCCCGATGACGCCCTGCGCCAGGTGCGTAAAGCCCGCCGGGGCGACTGGGGCTAGTAGCCGCTCTTGGCCGCCAGGCGCTGCCGGAAACGCTCGAGGTCGATGATCACCCGCTCGTGGCGGCCGCGGCCCACCAGCTCGCGCTCGTCGCGCGCCTCGACCTCGAAGGTCAGGCGCCGGCCATCGACGGCGACCAGTGTGGCCCGCGCCTCGGCCCGCATGCCGAGGGGCGTCGGCGCCAGGTG
>Ga0101944_10003968_pt1 | contig 19366 bp, 13 predicted proteins | sample DewCreD2012metaG_FD_75245 | JGI IMG/M metagenome (GOLD analysis project Ga0101944, IMG submission 75245) | Hot spring sediment bacterial and archeal communities from British Columbia, Canada, to study Microbial Dark Matter (Phase II) - Dewar... ... | reverse complement strand
TCGCCGTCTGCCAGGAGAAGCTGGGCCGCTGGGCGGAGGCCGCGGCCAACTTTGAACGCGTTCTGCAGCACGACGCCGGCCGCCATGACGCCCGCCTCGGCCTCGGCATTTCCTACCTTCACCTGAAAAAAGCCGAGCACGCCCTGGAGTGCTTCAATCAGTGCCTCAAGGCTGAGCCGGCCAACGAAACCGCGCTGTTCGGCAAGGCGGTGGCCCTGGAACTCCTCAGCCGCTTCGACGAGGCTCTGAGCCTCTACCGGCAGATCCTGGCGGCGAATCCCAACGCCGAAGAGCCGATGTCCAACATGGTTCACATCGGGATGCGGCGCGGCGACGACGCGCTTGTTGCGGAGATCAGCGAACGCCTGCTGGCCATACGGCCGTTCAGCCAGACCGCGCTCGAGGGCCTTGCGTGGTGCGCTTTCCATCGCGAGGACTACGAGGCCGCCGCGCGCTACTGCGCGAAGCTTGTCGAGCTCACCCCGGAGCACTTCGAGCGCCGCTACAACCTCGGCGTCGCTCTCCAGAAGCTGGAACGTTTTGAACAGGCCGAGAAATCGTACCTGGAGGCCGCCCGCCTGCGGCCCGATCACGTCCAGACGTGGGCCAATCTCGGCATGGTCCGGCAGTCGCTGGGCAACTTCCGCGGCGCCCGCGAGGCCTACGAGAACGCACTGCGCCTGAATCCCGATCTCCCGGAGGCTACGGCCAACCTCGCAGGGCTGCTGGAAAGCCAGGGCCACCCGGAGGAAGCCGAACCGCTCTACGAGCGGCTTACGGCCAGGCATCCCGATCTCTCCGACGCGCACTTCCGCCTCGGCTATCTCCGGCTCTGCCGGGGCGACGCGCTTGGCGCCATCGATGCCTTCGAGCGCTGCATCCAGGTCAATCCCGACTGGGTTGAAGCGCACATCAACCTCGGCCTGGCCTATAAGCAGACCGGGGATTCCGACCGCGCCCAGCAGCATCTCCAGCAGGCGCTGAATCTCAAACCTGACTCCGTCGAGGCACTCCGCGGCATGGCCGCTCTTGCCGTCGAACAGGGCGACGATCCCCGCGCGCTCGAACTGCAGGGCAAGCTGATCGACCTCGGCGAGCGGTCGCCGGAGCTTTTCTACAACACGGGTCTGCTGCTCCACCGCCGAGGACAGATCGAGGACGCCATCGCCCTCTACCGGGAGGCCATTCTGATGCGGCCGCAGTTCCCCGAAGCTCTGCTGAATCTCGGCCACGCCCTGAAGGCGCAGGGCCGGAACGAGGAGGCGAGAAGCTACTGGCGCCAGGCTCTTGAGATCAAACCCGAGCTGGCGGAAGGCTACTTCGGAGACTGATTTTCCCCGGACGGATCCACCCTGCCGGCTGCGCACCCGCAGCCCGGCGCACTCATTGGCCCTTCAGTTTCCGCCACAACAGGTGCAGGGCGTTCTGTACGGCGAACCGGCGCACCCGCTCCCGCCCTGCCGGGAACCGGAAGAGCTTCGCCTCCGCCTCTGACGGCCCGGCCAGACCGATCCAGACCGTGCCCGGCTCGATTCCTGGCGTGGAAGACTCCGGTCCCGCCTCCCCCGTAATCGACAGCGCGAAGGACGCCCCGGTCCGGTCGCGCGCCGACTCCGCCATGGCCACCGCCACCGCCTCGCTCACCACCCCGTGCTCCCGCACCAGCGCTTCATCCAGCCCCAGCAGCCGCGTCTTCATGGCCGCGCCATACACCACGAATCCCCCGGCGAACCACCGGGACGCTCCCGGCACTTCCGTCATCCGCGCCGCCAGCAGCCCTGCGGTGCAGCTCTCCGCCACGGCCGCGCTCAGCCCGCGCTCCGCGAGCTGCCGGCCCACGACCGCTTCCAGCGGCGTTCCGTCGGTCGAGTACACCCGCTCCCCAAGCGCGGCCAGAATCTTCGCCCCGAGTTCTTCAGCCAGCGCCTCGGCCTCCTGCTCCGATTCGCCCCTCGCGCGCAGATGGATCTGCACGTCCCCCTCGGCTGCCAGGATCGTCGTCACCGGATTCGAGTAGGGCCGGTAGATGGGGGCGATCAGATTGTCCAGATCCGATTCGCCCATCCCGGCCACCCGGAAAAACCGCGTCCGGATGAACGCCCGGGGCAGCCGCTCACGCAGCAGAGGCAGGCAGTGGTTGTCGAACATCGGCTGCAGCTCGCGCGGCGGTCCGGGCAGCAGCACCATCATTCCGCTGGGAAGATCCAGCCATTGCCCGGGCGCCGTGCCGTACGGATTCGGCAACGGCACGGCTCCTTCGATCAGGAACGCCTGCCGCCGGTTGTTCGGCGCCATCTGGCGGCCGAGCCTCTGGAACCGCTGCTCGATTCCCTGCAGGATCTCCTCGTTGAACAGGAGCCGCCGGCGCAGGGCCTGCGCCGCGGCCTCCCGCGTCACATCGTCTTCCGTCGGCCCCAGTCCGCCCGTGATCAGCAGCAGAGGCACGCGGTCCAGGGCGGCGCTGACGGCCTCGGCCAGCAGGTCCCGCTGGTCGCCCACCACCGTCTTGCGGATCACTTCCACCCCGAGCTCGTTCAGCCGCGCCGTCAGCCACAGGGAATTCGTATCCATTCTCGACGGCGTCAGCAGTTCGCTGCCGACCGCAATGATTTCCGCGTTCATAGGCCCTCTGTCAGTAAGGCCACCAGCCCTGAATGCCCGCGGGCGCCCGGTACAGCGCCCCCGTCGTCGTCAGGTAGAGGTCCCCTGACGGGGCGAACGCCAGCCCCACGATGTTCGGCCCGGACAGAAACTGCGAGATCTCCGCCTTCGGCGTCAGCCGGACCACGCCCTTCCGCCCCCGCCAGGAGGCCGCCACATACAGATTCCCCTCTGCATCGAACGCCAGCCCCTGCGGCCGCCCCAGTCCGCGGAAAAATGTTTCCACCTCGCCCGTGGGCGCCACCCGGTAAATGCAGTCGTAGCTCGACGTCGTCGGCCCCGTCACGTACAGGTATCCGTCCGGTCCGAACGCCAGATGGTAGGCCGCCACTGATGGCTCGAGCGTCGTGAAGACGTAGATCTGCCGGTTCCGGCTGATCTTGAAAATCGTGCCCGAGCGGTCCCCTACGAACAGGTTGCCCTCGCTGTCGAAAGCGAGCCCCGTCGCCACGCCCATCCCTTCCACGTACACGGTCATGATGGCCGCCTCCGAGACCTGATAGACGATCCCGTCGAACCGCGACGACACATGCAGCACCCCGTCCGGATCGAAGGCGAGTCCCGTCGCATTGGTCAGGTCGCTCAGAAACGGAGTCACTTCTCCAGCCGGATCGATCCTGTAGACGCTCACCGGCGTCTTCTGTCCGCGCGAGCCGCTGAACGTCGTGTACACGTTGCCCTCGCGGTCGATCGCCGGATTGGCCACCGGGTGCAGATTGTCGGCCACCAGCGTGGCCACCACGACTTCCGCAGCCTCGCTCTCCGCGCTGCCGTTGCGCACGACCACCTCGCCGTACACGGCTTCCTGCGGAACGCGCGCCACGATGAAATGGGTGGAGGAAACCGTCAGCGGGGCCGCGCACCCGCCGATCGTCACCACGGGCCGCGGCGCAGCGGGAAAATTCCTGCCCCGGATGTGCACTTCTCCGCCGGGCATCGCCGCAGGCGGCGTCACGCTCTCGATCACCGGCTTGCTCGTTGCGTTTTTCATGGAAGGCATCGCGTCTCCGGTTTCACCTACGATTGAACCACGTTTGCCGCAACTGCACGGCCTGCGGCCAGCACGAGCGCTGCATACGCTCCCGCAGCGGCATCATCCGCCACGATCCCCCAGCCGCCCGGCAGCCGCTCCAGCGCGCGGACGGGCCACGGCTTGACGATGTCGAACAGCCGGAACAGCACGAACGCGGCCGCCGCCTGCGTGATCGTGAACGCGCCCGCGCCCGCCAGTGCAATCCACTGCCCCACCGCTTCGTCCACCACCACCAGCCCCGGATCGTCCGTGTTCTTCTGACGGGCCGTTTCCCCCGCCGCCCAGGCCGCCGGCAGAAACAGCGCCGCCGCCAGCGCCAGGTGCCACGGCATTCCGTATCCCAGCCATGCATGCAGCGCCCACGCCGCCGCAATCGCGCCCAGCGAACCCGCCGTGCCCGGCCCCAGCGGCCAGAAGCCGCAGCCGAACCACGTTGCCAGCAGGAGCGCGGCCTTACTCTTCATCGGCGTCCCCGCCCTTTTCTTCCGGCGCCGGTCCGGGGGCCGGCCCGGCCGGGATCCGGTATTCTTCATCCGCCCACTTTCCCAGGTCGATCAGGCGGCACCGCTCGCTGCAGAAGGGCATCTCGGGCGCGCCGAAGGGCACTTCTTTGCGGCAGATCGGGCACTTCAGTTTCAGCGTCATTGATGTGCGTGCGGACGGCCAACCGCGCCGTGAATGATGCGGAAAGGATTCGTTGCCGCGGCGGGCGGATCGGCCGGCGGATCGTCCGTCAGGTCTCCCACCAGATCGTAGTCGTGGGCTTTCGTGATCCGCATCCGCCGGAACTGGCCCGCCCGCGGCGCGCGCGGTCCCGGATCGCCCACGTAGCACACGCCATCGATGTCGGGCGCCTGCGTCTCCAGCCGCGCCTGCCACACCAGCCCGCTGTCGGGCGACGGCCCTTCGATCAGCACGGGCAGCTCCCGTCCCACGAGCGCCCGGTTCCGCCGCCGCGAAATTTTCCGCTGCAGCGCCATCAGCCGCCGCTTCCGGTGGTAAATCGTCCGGCGGTCCACTTTGCCGTCCAGGTGATAACTCTCGCTGGTTTCTTCGTCCGAATAGCCGAATACGCCCAGACGGTCGAATTCCGCCGCTTCGACAAACTGGCATAATTCGGCGAAATCCTGCTCTGTTTCCCCGGGAAATCCCACGATCATCGACGTCCGGATGGCCACGCCCGGCACCGCTTTCCGGATTTTTTCGAGCAGCCGCAGGAAGATCTCGCCCGAAGCGCCCCGTTTCATCCGTTTCAGGATGCGCGCCGAGGCGTGCTGCAGCGGCATGTCGATGTATTTCACCAGGGAATCATGTTCCGCCAGCGTCTCGAGCAGCCTGCCGGTGATCCGGTTCGGATAGCAGTACAGGAACCGGATCCACTTCCCGTGCGGCGCCTCGATCTGCGCCAGCTGCGCCAGCAGCGAAGCCAGCCCGTCCTTCAGCCCCAGGTCCTCCCCGTAGGCTGTCGTGTCCTGCCCGATCAGGTTGATTTCCCGCACGCCCTGCGCGAGCAGCGCCCGCGCCTCCGCCAGGACGCTCTCCGGCTGCCGGCTGCGGAACCGCCCCCGGAACTGAGGAATCACGCAGAAGGTGCAGGGGTGGTCGCATCCCTCGTTGATCTTGATGTAGGCGTAGTGCCGCGGCGTCGCCAGCACCCGCGGCGTCAGCTCGTGGTACAGGTAAGGCGCCGCCCCGCCGCCGGCGTCGCCGATCCCTTCGCATACGTCGGCGATCCGTTCAATCTCGTTGGTCCCAACCACCGCGTCCACTTCCGGAATCTCTTTCCGGATGTCGCCGCGGAACCGCTCCACGAGGCAGCCTGCAACGATCAGCTTTTTCGCCCGCCCTGTTTTCTTGAATTCCGCCATTTCGAGAATGGCATCCACCGATTCCTGCTTGGCGGGGTCGATGAACGAGCACGTATTGACCACGATGGCGTCCGCTTCGCCCGCGTCCGCCGTCAATTCGTGGCCGCGCGCGGCCAGCGTGCCCATCATCACTTCCGTGTCGACCAGATTCTTGGGACAGCCGAGGCTGACAAATCCGATTTTCAAGCGTTTTTTCCCCGATTCCAGCACAGTTTTTCCTGCGGCCCCGGCCGGCGCCGGCTCACAGATCTTCCGGAAACACCGCGTAGCCCTGCGGCGGCGGGAACAGGGTCTTCAGCAGGGTCAGCCGTTTCCGCAGCCAGTTCGATGGAATCTGCCGCGGTCCCGGCTCGACATCGATATCGCAGCAGATGCCGTGCAGGTACAGCGTCAGCGTGTCGACAAAGCTCTGCCGGATGTACTGCTTCAGCCGCTCCGTGGGGCGGCGGAAAGTCCTGTCCCGCCTGGTCAGCTCGTTCTTCAGCCGCCATGCCCCTTCGTCCACTTCCCCGTGCACGCCGGCTTTCAGCTCCGCTTCCAGCAGCGCCGCGTATTCCTGCGGAATCCCTTCCGGCAGAGAGTCCGCCGTCAGCCCGGCGATCGCCCGGTAGAAGCGGTAATGGTGGTCCGCCACGTCGGCGCCCTTGACGGCGAACGCCAGCACGGCGCCGTCCCGCACCATCACGGTGCTGGAGTCCACCGCCTCCCGGCTGTCGGGCGGCTCGGTCGAGATGAACGTCTCCTCGCTTTCCCGCTTCCGGTGCGCCCGGCTCCGGCACAGGTAGGGCACGAGCAGGATCCGCATTTCGGGGAGTAGCGCGGCGATCGAGGGCGGCAGGGCCGCGATCGGCTCCTCGAGCAGCTCCCGGCGGTCCTCTTCATTCAGCGGAACCGCCGCCGCGAAGTAGCAGATGCGGTTGCCGAGCGGGACCATTTCGTTGCGGAAATGATCTGCGAATTGCGCCAGCTTCAGCCGCGAAGGAAGGGTGGGCGATGACATCAATCCCTGTATTTTCAGCATACCAGAGCCGCCTCCCGCCGCCCGTCTTTCTCCCGCGCGGCGTGGCACACTGGTGTCTGCCGTGAAAATCCTCGTCTCGGCCGGCGAGCCCTCCGGCGACCGCTACGCCGCCGGCGTCGTCCGCGCCCTCGCCCGCAGGCTGCCGGGCGCCGAGTTTTTCGGCTGCCCGGGGCCGGAAATGACCGCGGCCGGCGTGCGCGCCGTGGCCGACCAGTCTGCGCTCTCGGTGGTCGGCCTCGTCGAAGTGCTCGGCCACCTTCCCGGCATCTGGCGCGAGTTCCGCCGCCTGGAGGCGGCCGCCCGGGCCGAACGCCCCGCCGCCGCGCTTCTCACCGACAGCGCCGCTTTTCATCTCCGGCTCGCCGCCCGCCTGCGGAAACTCGGCGTCCCTGTTTTCCATCTCGTCGCTCCGCAGGCCTGGGCGTGGCGCGAAGGCCGCGTCCGCCAACTCCGGCGAAACGTGGCCGAGCTCCACTGCATCTTCCCTTTCGAGGAGGATTTCTTCCGCTCGCGCGGCGTCAACGCCTGCTACATCGGCCATCCGCTGGCCCGCGTGGTGCGGCCGTCGCTCGGGCGCGGCGAATTCTTCTCCCGTCTCCGCATCCCTTCCGGCCAGCCGCTGGTGACGCTCTGTCCGGGCAGCCGGCGCGGAGAGATCGCGCGGCACCTGCCTGTGCTGCGCGAGGCGGTCGAGCGGATCTCGGCCGCACGGGCCTGCACTTTTCTGCTCGCCGCTCCGGCGCGCAGCGAAGAACGGTTCGGCGGCGCTTTCTTTGAACCCCTTTGCGGGGCGGGAAGAGTCCGATACTGTGAGGGAGAAACCTGGGACGCCATGGCGCATGCAGACCTGACGCTCGCCGCCAGCGGCACGGTCACCACCGAGGCCGCTCTGCTTGGCTCGCCCATGGTGATCTTCTACCGCGTCCACCCGCTCACATGGAGGCTGGGCCGCCCGTTTGTGCGCGTCCCGTTTTTCTCCATCGTCAATCTGGTCGCCGGCCGCGAGGTGGCGCCTGAACTGATCCAGAAGGACTGCACCGGCGAGCGTCTCGCCGCCGAAGCGCTGCGCCTTCTGGCCGACGAGGATGAGCGCCTCCGCATGCGCGGCTCCCTTGCCCGCGTGCGGGATTCGCTCGCCACGGACCGCGATCCTTACGAAGTCTCCGCGGCGCGCATCGCCGCCTTCCTGAATCGAGAGGTTTCCTCATGATGGGCCGCATTCCGCCCCTGACACTGACTCTGGCCGCCGCATTCGTTTTTCCCGCTGCCGCGCAGCAGCGCCGCGGCGCCATTGATGTCGAAAGCTACCGGATCGAGCTCGCCGTCGAACCCTCCCAGCAGACGCTCAGCCAGCGCACGGGGGTCACTTTCACGCCTTCTGAAGACCGCGTGCAGAACGCCGCCTTCGAGCTCCACAACTCGCTCAACATCCTTTCCGTCACCGATGCCTCCGGCCAGGCTCTCCAGACGAACCGCCGTTACAACGAACACATCGTCGAGGTCTACTTCCCGCAGCCTCTCGAACGCGGCAAGCCCGTCACGATCACTTTCCAGATCAGCGGGCGCCTGGGCGGCGAGGAAGAATCCCCCGTCTACGGCATCACCTTCGCCGCCATCAAGCCGGATCACGCCTGGCTTCTCTATCCCGGCCGGTGGTTTCCGGTCAGCGGCTACACCACGGACCGCTATCAGATGGAATTGACGGTCCGCGCGCCGGCGGGCTTCCGCGCCGTCTCGAGCGGCGTCGCCGTGCCTTCCGCCGACGGCCAGTCGGCCACGTTCCGGTCCACGTCGCCGGGCTTTTACGGCAGCCTCGCGATCGTGCGCGGCGAACCGCGCCGCGTCCAGGCCGAGGGCAGCGTCAGCGAGATCTGGTTCCGCGGCGCCAACGCGGGCAACGCCCAGGCCTGGGGCGAGGAGATCGGAAAGGTGATGGCCTTTCTTGCGGACACGTTCGGCGTGCCACCCTATCGCAATCTCTCGGTGGTGGAGACCGGCGAGGGCGCGCCCAACGGCTACTCGGCTCCCGGCCTGCTGTTCATCTCTTCTTCTGCCGCCTCCGCGGCCAAACCGAACCAGCGGCTGCTCGCCAACCAGATCGCGCGGCAGTGGTACGGCGGCCTGTTCTCGCCTTCGAACCGCAACCACATCTGGGTTACGAATGGCATGGCCCGCTACGCCGAGATCCTTTATCTCGAGCACCTGAACGGCGCGCAGGCCGTCGAGCCCGAAGTCCGCGACCTCTACGTCGACGCGCTCACCGTCACGGACGCCCCCGTGCGCCAGGCGGCGCGCTTCGAGGACTACAGCCCCGAGTTCTTCGCCGTCACCGGCAGCAAGGGCGCCACGGTGTACCATATGCTCCGCTGGGTCATCGGCGACGAGGCGTTCAGCAAATTCCTGAAAGCGGCCGCCGACCGTTTTGCCGGCCGCTCCATCGCCACCGACGACGTCCGCAAACTCGCGGAAGAGATCAGCGGCGAAAACCTCCAGGGCTTCTTCATCCAGTGGCTCGAGTCCACCGACGCCCCCGAGTTCCGCACCAAGTACACGATCTACCGCACGCAGAAGGGCTTCCGCGTCATGGGCACGATCACCCAGGATCTGGACACCTTCCGCATGCCCGTGGAGCTCCGCATCGAGACCGAGGGCAACCCGGAATTCACCCGCGTCATCGTCGTCGGTCCGTCCACGGATTTCTCCGTCGATACGTTCGGAAAACCGCGCAAGGTGATTGTCGACCCCAACGGCCGCGTCCTGCGGTTCAGCCGGGAGATGCGCGTCGCCGTTGCGATCCGCCGCGGCGAGCAGTTCGCCGAGATCGGCCAGTACAACGACGCGCTCAAGGAGTATCAGAAGGCGCTTGAAGTCAATCCCATCAGTTCCATCGCCCACTACCGCGTCGGCGAGGTGTTCTTCCTGATGGGCAACTACCAGAGCGCGGCCAACTCGTTCCGCGAGGCCCTCAACGGGGATGGCGAACCCGCCTGGACCATCGTCTGGAGCCACATCAACCTCGGCAAGATCTTCGACATCACGCAGCAGCGCGAGCGCGCCCGGAACGAATACCAGCAGGCCCTCCGCACGAAGGACAACACCCAGGGCGCACTCGAAGAGGCGGCCAAGTATCTTCAGGAGCCTTACCAGCGCAAGGACAACTGAAGTGGGCTTCGCATCCGCCGCCGTGCCGGGGCGCACAGGAAGCCCGCAGGAGCCTGCGGAAGTTCTGCATGGATGAAAACCGCCGCACCATGCGGCGGGTTGTGCGCCTCGAACGAGGGGCGCGGAGCGCCCCGGAGCGGGCCCCCATGGCCCTGCGGGACACCAGTATCAATGAAAATCGCCGGCTGCGTTGCTTTGTATCGCGGTTTTTCTTCGAAACAGCCGAGGAGCGCGGGTTTCAGGATCGTGGCGGGCGATTTTCGAGGGAGCGGTTCCTCCGCTGCCCTGGGCCTGAAGGACGGTTGAGAGGGGAATCGTCGACGACGATGCGGCCGCGGCGGAACCGCCCGCTCCCGCGGCCTGCGGCCGCTTCACTCGCGGCACTGAACCCGTTCCCCTGTCCGCGCGGCGGATGCCCGCAACGTGAATTTCGGGGGAGCCGCAGGGCGGACAGCTACTGGACCGGCCCCGCGCCGGTCTGCGGCTCCAGGCGGATCTCGCCGAACGCCGCCTCGTACTGCTGGATGTTGGTCATCAGGACATTCATCAGCGCCTTGGCCTGTTGCGGGCTCAGATAGATGCCCTGGAAATTCTGGATCATGACCGTTTCCGGCCCCGTCTGCCGCATCAGCCCGAAGGTCAACAGGAAGTCCCAGAGGCTCATGCGCAACTGCACGCTGTTGGCGTAATTCTCGCGGTAATCAGGTCCGTTTTCGATCCGGACGACGGGTTGCGGCTGTGCAGGATGCATCGCTGGTTATGGTAGCAGAGGCGCGAAGGCTGGATTCCACGCGGAGGCAAGGGAAGGCACAATAGAGTCGGGTCCATGCAGAACACTCACCGGCCCGAAGATTTTCCGCGCATTCAGTGGCAGGCGGGGCCTGTGCGGCTGCGGCTGACGGAAGAAGCGACCCTGCAGGTGCCCGAAGGAATGGCAGCCATTCAGGGCGCGGAAATGCGGCGTTTCCTCGAAGCCTCAGGCAACCGCATTGAAGGCCGCGAACTCGCCGTCGCCGCGCCCTCGGACGTGCGCTGGTTCGCCATCTTCAGCCGGGCGCCTGCAGGCACGGCGCGCCGCCGCGCGGAATGGGTGGAGCGTTTCGTCGAACCCGACGGACGGCGCAGCGTGCTGCGGACAGTGGTTCTGCCAGCGGGCGGCGAATTGTTTGAGGTCGAGATTCTGAGCGAAGAGGAAAATGCGTCGCTGGCCGCCCAGGAATCCGACCTGCTGTTGCGCTCCGTCGAAGCCGAGGTGCCGCATTTCTGGTGGCTGACGCCGGCTGCGGCAGCCGCTCTGGCTGCCGGCTGGCTTCTCCTGCGGCGGCGGGCGCGGCTCGGCAGGCACTCAACCCCTGAAAACTGAACCCTCCGTACGCCAGCCGGAGGCTCGCGCCGGCCGGACTGACCGTTGCCCAGCGTCAGCGGCTCTGGGATCCGGGCTGCATCTGCCTGGACCGCTGGCGCTGGCCTTCACCCAAATAGGGAATTGACACCTTTTTGTCTGCAAAGTACAGTGGGCCATTACGTCCATGCACGACCAAAAGGCCCTCGTGATCCTTGCCGCACTTCTCCTGGCTTCCGCCGGAGTGCAGGCGCAGCCGAATCGCCCGGACGCGGTCCGGCTGCGCGAGGAAGTGACCCAGTGGACGGATCAGCTCCGAAGTCTTCCAGCGGCGCGTGCGGCGGGGATTCCTTTGCGTGACGCCGCCGCGCGGCGCGCCGGAGCCCTGGTGGAGTTGATGCGCGCAGCGCCTTCCGCCGCGTATGCGGCCAGGTTGAGTGCAGCCGAACGGCAGGCGCTGGTGGCGCAGGACCCGGGGCTGGACGGGCTGCTCGAAACCCAGGGACGCTGGCGCGGAGATGTGCAGGCTCTGGCAGTGGATGATTTCGAGCAGGGCGCCGGCTGGACCGTGCATTACCTTTCGGGGAAGGACCTGCGCCTGGAAGTGCATGCGATCGGACGCCCGCTGCCCGGCGAGTGCGGCTGGACGGCGGAGTTCGAAGGCATCGCGTTGAATGGAGTTGCAGCCGGATTCGCCGTCTCGCTCGAACGGGCGGCGGGCGAGGGGGACTGTTCGAACATCGGCGAGCAGCGCACGCTCGGAGTGGCGGTTTCATTCCCCGGCAAGGAGCTGACGCTCACGGAATCGCAGATCAGCAGCCTGCTGCTTGCTCCGGCGGCGCCGTCGCTGGACCACTTTCTGCGCGAGCAGACGCGGGGACAGACGTGGGTTTCCGGCGCGGTGGCCAGCGTCCGCCTGGATCGCTCCTATTCGTGCAGCGAGTTCTCTGAACTGGCCGATGCGGTCTTCCGCGCGCTGTCTGAAAGAGACGATTTGACACAATACCGGCGGTTCTTCCTGTTCTTTCCGGTGGGGGCTGGCGAGTCCTGCGCGTGGGCGGGATTGGGGTCGCTCAACTGCTGGAGAAGCCTGCTGGGCAAGCCGCATTGGCACTCCATCTCCTGGATATCAGTTCGATCCTCGCCCGTAGGTCCGAAAGTCGTGCATCACGAGGCCGGCCACAACTTCGGATTGGAGCATTCGAGCTCCCGCAGGTTCTCAGGGCTGGCGCTCGGAGCGCCGGGACAGAGGTGAGAGCTCTCCGAGTACGGAGACCCGTTTACCGTGATGGGCAGCGGGTGGGCTTCATTCACCGTGCGTCAGAAACAGCATGCGGGGTGGCTGGCAGGGGCGCAGGTTCTGCAGGTGGAAGGGACGGGGACGTACACGATCGAGCCTGTGGGCAGTCCTTCAGCGGGACCAAAGGCGCTCCGCATCCGCAGGCAGTCGGGCCAGAACGCCTGGCTGTGGGTGGAGTATCACAGGCCGCAGGGCCCCTATTACGAAACGTGGCCGAAGACCGCCGTGCCCGGGGCTCTCGTGTATTACGAGGATGGAGTCAACAGCGACCCGACCGAGTTCGTTGGCGCCTGGACTCATCTGCTCGACATGACTCCGGGATCATCCTCGGACGATTTCCAGGATGGGACGCTGACCGCCGGAAAGTTGTGGCAGGACAGATATACGGGGCTCGATCTCGGGGTGGATGCCGCGGGTGAAAGTCTGACCGTTTCGGTCAGACGCGAGACTCCCTGCGCAACGGTGGAGCCGGGAATGCGCAGGCACGGCCCAGGCGCGGAGTCCGGAGAGATCCGCGTCTCCGCACCGCTGGCGTGCGGATGGGATGTGTCCGTCTCGGAGCCCTGGATCAAGCTCTCCGGGCAGGCATCTGGCAACGGCAGCGGTACCGTTGTGTACCGGCTGGAGGCGAACGGCGGAGCCGAGCTGCGCCGGGGCTATTTCGCCATCGGACGAAACACGGTCGTTGTGGAACAATTGCCGGTCAACCAGCCGCCGGTGGCTGTTTCCGTCGATCCTTCAGCAGGGTCGGCCCCGGACCTTGCGCTCCGGGTGCAGATCCAGGATCCGAATGGCCCGGAAGATGTGGCCTGGGTGGCTGTCCGCATCGCGCAGGACCAGGGAAGCGGAGCTGCCTGCCATCTCGAGTATGACGTGGCGCAATCCGAGGTGCGGCTCGCCACGGAAGACGGATCAGGCTGGATCAGGGCAAAAGCCGGATATGGCCTTTCCCTGGAGAACCGGTATTGCCGCGTCCAGAGCTGCTCATTCTACACGTCAGGCCCTGGTTGAGACGGCTCGGCTGCGGCCGCCTGGCTCAGTTTGAGCCTGCAATTCAAACCGGAATTTCTTGGCGAAAAAAAGATTTATGTCCGTGCCGGCGACCAGCGCGGCGCCGAAACCGCGTGGAGAGAACTCGGAGGCTGGCGGATCGCCGATGCACCGCGAGCCTCGTACGTGTCTCCCAACCGGGCTTCCGGGCCCGCAATCCGGTACTGGTTTGTCTGGAACCATCTGCCCGGCGGGTCGCCTGTGCGGCTCGCCTGGATCGTGATCGGGCCGCGGCTGGAGTGGAAGGATTCCTGTGCGATTGCCTACACGGCAACGCCGGACAGGCTGGCCCTCTCGCTCGGCGACGATCAGTGGACCGCCCCGGCGGCGCCTGCCGCCGAGACGGCGCTTGTCAGTCCTCTCTGCAGATTGCTTGGGCCCAGCGTGTACGCTGACCGCGCCCGAGGACTGTTCAGCACCGGCGGTACTCTCGCCTTTTCGGAAAAGTTCCGGGGGCCGAAGAAAATCTGGATGCAGGCGATCAACGCGGCAGGCGAAGTCGCCCACTGGCAGGAAATGGGCGAGGTCACTGTCACAGGCCCGAATGTCGGCCCCGAAATCGCATCCGCCACTCACTCCGCGCCGTCCGGCCGTGAGGCACGCATCGAAGTGGAAGTCCGTGACGCCAACGGCGCGGGAGACATCGACACCGTGGAAATCGTCATCAATGACCGCAATGACGTCCGCGATGCTTGCGCGGTGGAAGCATCTACGGATTCTGGTCTCCTCAGGCTTCGGAGCGATTCCGGAACGTATTTCGCCGGTTACTCCTATAGCAGCTCGCCGCAGTCCCTCGAGAACACGCAGTGCCTGGTCGAAGGGAGGCGATCGTCCGTGGCAACAGCAGGGAATGCGCTGCGGCTTTCGCTTGCTGTCCAGGCAAAGGCCGTGATGGCTGGCGAGCAGAGGATCTTCATTCGGGCTCGCGACCGCAGCGGCGCAGAGTCGCCCTGGAGCGAGATCGGCCCGTGGCTGGTCCCGCCGTCCGCTTCAAACCGTCCCCCCGCGATCGGTCTGGCTGGAAGTGTGGCATCCCGGGGCCGGGCGGTCTCTGTTCCACTGTCGATTCAGGATCCGGATTCGCCGCGGGACGTGGCGGCAGTCGAACTGCTGATCGGAAAAACACCGGAGGATCCCGAGTCCTGCTGGCTGCGGTACCGCCGCCGGCTTGGCCGGATTGAGCTGAAGTCCGGGGACAGCGCCGGCTGGATGTCGCCCTCTCCGGGCGATACGCAGCTCGAGCATGCAGGATGCTCCGCACCGGCAGACGCGTGGATGTACACACTCTCGGGAGTGCAGCGGATCACACTGGGGGCGGCGTTCCGGGAGCGGCTTCAGGGGCAGAGAAGCCTTTGGGGCAGGGCCACGGATGCATCGGGCGCGGATTCCGGCTGGACGAACCTGGGAACGTTCACTGTGGAGATTCCGGCCGTCAATCGCCCGCCCTCGGCGGCCCTGGCAGCGCCGCTGGGCGGCAACGGAAGCGCCGCCATGGTTCGCCTGGACGTCACGGATCCCGATGGTTATCCCGACCTCCGTGCGGCGACTCTCTGGCTCCAGTCAGAGAAAGATCAGGACCGCTGGTGCGCTGTGGCTTACGAGCGCCTGACCGGCATTTTCCGCCTGGCGGGCAGCGACAATCCTGCCTGGCAGGTGCTGCCCTCCGACGGCGCCAGCGTGGCAACGGACGCATGCCGGCTGCTGCGCGCCACCACGACGGTCCTGTCAGGCAACCAGATTCGACTGAGGCCGGTCATCGTATTTCGGGAACCGATGGCGGGTCCGCTTGTCCTTCGCCTGAACGTCTCTGACATGTCTGGCGCCGAAACCGGCTGGCAGGACATCGGCCAGTGGCTCGTCACATTCCCGAATCAGCCGCCATCGGCCATTCAGCTCGATCCGGCCGCCGGCAGCGGCAGTGAACAGATCTTCGAAGTGACAGTCGCAGATCCCGACGGGGCGCAGAACCTGTCCCGGATTGACGTCACTGTTTCCCGTGACGGCCTTCCACCCGGCAGCTGCCGGTTCTTCATTGATTTTCAACAGGACGCACTCGGCTTTCACACTGACAGATCGAACAGTTACTACCTGTACTCGATCGGACAGAATGTTGTCGCGCAGAACGGTCAATGCGCCTTTCCGGTCCGCTCGGTGGAAATCCGTACGGAAGATGGGCTGCTCAGGGTTCGCGCGCCGATTCAGTTCCGCGCGGGGCTTTCAGGGACGAACATCATTCGCGTCAGCGCTACGGATCTCCTTGAGGCGTCGTACACGCTGGAAAAGGCGGGGACATGGTCCGTGCCGGAACCGGATCCGAACCGTGCACCCGAGGTGGTCAGCCTGCAGCGGACACCCTCGGGCAGCCAGGAGCGGTGGACTGCGGCGTTCTCGGACGCAGACGGATACGGGCACCTGGCGACTCTGGACGTCCGCGTCGGAGACGCCCCTCCGTTCTGCGGGTTCCGCTACGACCGGCCGACGGACACCTTCCGCATGTTGAGCGACGAGGGAACCTCATGGGGCAGCGCAGTGCCCGGCGCCTCGGGCACGCCGCTGGAGAACTCCGCGTGTTCTTTCCTTCCCAGGACCGTGTCGGTCTGGGGTTCCGGATCCGTGATGAACATCCAGTGGAACGTGACTCTCAAGCAACCATTGCCCGCAAATGCCGCCGTCTGGATGGGGGCCGCGGACCGGGCGGGGGCCTCCACAGGCTGGGTGCAAAAATAAGCATCATCGTTTGCGGCCGGCAACGGCGCGCCGCGGTTGCGGGACCGGAGACAATTTTCATCGAATCGGGAATTGACAGAAACACGATTTTTGTGTATTCAACAAGTCAATTCCCGCCATGCAGAAATGGAAGAGCCTTTTTTCGATAATTGTCTCTTTTATTCTCATGTCTTTTTTCTCCCCGGCTCAGGGGCAGCCGCGGACCGGGGACACGAAAAGACTGATCGATGAGATCGCGGAGCTGAACAGCCGCCTGCGCGGCGCGCCCGCCGGGAGGGCGGCGGGCCTGCCGCTGCGCGAGGCGGCCGAGGCGAGGCGGCGGGCGATGTTGGAGCTGATGCGCACGGCGCCTTCGGAGGCCCTTTCGCTCGCTCTCAGCGCGCCGGAACGCCAGGCTCTGACGGCGCAGGATCCGTCGCTGGACGCGCTGCTCGAAACACAGGGCCGGTGGTCGGGCGGCATCGAAACGTATGTTTTTGACGACTTCGAGGGCAAGACGGCGCGGACCGTGAATTTTCTCGTCTCGCCTTCCGTCCGGCTCGAGGTGCATGCCGCCGGGCGCCCCCTGCCGGGCGAGTGCGGCTGGACGGCGGAGTTCGAAGGCATTGCGCTGGACGGCGTCGCGGCGGGCTTCGTGGTGAAGCTGGAGCGGGCGGCGGGCGCGGGGGACTGCTCGAACATGGGCGAGCAGAGGGCGCTTGCCGTGGCGGTGTCGTTCCCCGGCCACGAGCTCAGCATGACCGTGGGGGATGTCGAGCGGATGGTGTTCGCGCCTCAGGGACCGTCCCTCGATCATTTTGTGCGCGAGCACACCCGCGGGCAGGCCTGGGTAACAGGCAAGGTCGTGCCGGTACGCACCAAGCGGGAATACGGGTGCCTCGAATACGATGCCCTGGTCGAAGCAGTGGTCGATGAACTCTACGGAAAGGAGGATCTGCGACGGTACAGACGGCTCCTGATTTTCCTCCCGATGCTGCCGGGCGAATGCTACTGGGGCGGACTGGGCACGGGGAATTGTACCCGGCGGGACTGGCTGCCCAACCACTGGTTCTCCATTTCCTGGATGAGAGTGCCGAAGAACATGGACCAGGGCGCCTGGAACTGGGTGATGGGCGTGGTTCACCACGAAGTCGGCCACAACTTCGGCTTTGCACACTCGAATTCCCGGAGATTCCCTTCCGTTCCGCTGGGCGCATCAGAAGAGAAGGGAGAATCCGGCGAGTACGGCGACCCGTACACCATCATGGGCGGCGCCGGAGGTCCCTTCACGGCACGGCAGCTCCATCACGCCGGCTGGATCTCGGATTCCCAGATCCTCACTGCAGAGGCAGAGGGGACTTACACGATCGAAACGGTCGCCGCGCAGAATCCGGGGCCGAAAGTGTTGCGCATCCGGCGGTTTGCCGGAGTGGACGAGTGGCTCTGGGTGGAATACCACAAGCCTGAGGGACCTTATTACGCGCGATGGCCATCGGTTGCACCGCAGGGCGCCCTGATTTACGTCCTGGACAGCCATAACCGGGACGCGTCCTCCACCCACGGCGGCCCTCCCAACCTGCTGGATATGACGCCCGGCTCGCGCAAAGAGGATTTTCACGATGCAATTCTGGCCAATGGGCGCGAGTGGGTGGACGTCTTCTCCGGGATCAGCATCAAAGCCGTCGATGCCTCAAACCGCCTGACCGTGACTGTGTCCCGCAACAGGCCCTGCGCCACAGTGGACGCGGTTCAGAAGACGCATGGCCACGGAGGGGAAACGGGCGAAATCCGCGTCACAGCGCCTTCCTCTTGCCGCTGGGAGGCTGTCAGTTCCGCCCTCTGGATTCACCTGACGGGCCAGACTTCCGGTGCTGGATCGGCGACGATCCCGTATCGGGTCGAGCCGAATGCGACGGGAACGGCGCGCCGGGCTGGCATCAGCGTGGGGCTCCTCACAGTCACCATCTCGCAGGGAGCCGGCGGTGCGCCGTTCGGCAACCAGCGTCCGGAAGCAACGGGTGTTTTCCCGTCCGACGGAAGCGGAGTCAGGGCAAGTCTGCACATTCAGGCGAGAGACCCGAACGGCCCGCAGGACGTCGCTGTGGTCCGGCTGCGCCTGCTCGATCCAGCGAGCGGCGCCTCCTGCCAGGCTGAGTTTGACGCAGTCCGCTCCGAAGTGCGGCTGGAGGGCGACGACGGCCGGACATGGATCCCGAGCCGCCCCGGAGACAATCTGACCCTGGAAAACAGGAACTGCCGGCTGCGCCGCGCCCAGTGGATCGCGGAAAAAGAAAATCCCGCGTGGCTGAACCTGGAGCTGCATTTCCATGCGGGATTCCGCGGACGGAAACTGGTCTCGGTGCGCGTGACCGACAAAACAGGCGCCGAGAGCGAATGGCGCACCCTGGGACGCTGGCTGGTTTCGGATCAACCTCAGCTGCGGGAGCTGAATCCCAGAGTCCTCACCGGCCCTTCGGCCCGCCTGAAATTCGGTTTCGATCATCTTCTGGGCGGCCCTGCGATCCGGAAGGCATGGGTCGTCATCGGCAATCAGCCGGACTGGAATGGCTCCTGCGCCTTCTCTTACGAGTCCTCGCCGGATCGGCTGCTTCTCCATACAGGCGGTGAGAATCCCTGGAGCCCGCCCGCGGGCGTGCGCGAAGACATCGAGCTGGCAGGGCCGATGTGCGCACTCCGGCGCCCCGAAGTCAGGGGCGACGCGGCCGCTGGCCTTTTCGAACTGGAGACCACGGTGGTGTTCGCGCAGGCTCTTCAAGGCGAGCAGAAGATCTGGGTGAAAGCGGAAGACATGAACGGCGGCGAGCTGGAATGGACGGAGGCCGGACGGATCCGCATTACGGCTCCCAATCAGGCGCCTCGCGTCCTCAGCGTGCGGCACGTCCCCGGAGAAGGAGCGGGAGGATTCATCGAACTGGAGATCGAGGATCCCGACGGCCTTCCGGACGTGGAGAAGATCGAAATCATCATCAACGACCGCCCGGAATGGCGGGATGCCTGCGCCATGGATGGCACCGCCGTGAACAGATTCGGCGCGTTGTATCTGTCATTGCGGCCGGACCGTGGCGAAGGCCACATGGGCGCCTGGGTGGCCGGCATGCCCGCCACTTACACCAACTCCCAATGTTCCTTCGACCTGCTGCGGTCTTCCGTGCAGAGTTTCGAAACGACGGCGCGGCTCAGGCTCGCCGTGGAGCCGAAACCG
>Ga0101944_10003965_pt1 | contig 19401 bp, 13 predicted proteins | sample DewCreD2012metaG_FD_75245 | JGI IMG/M metagenome (GOLD analysis project Ga0101944, IMG submission 75245) | Hot spring sediment bacterial and archeal communities from British Columbia, Canada, to study Microbial Dark Matter (Phase II) - Dewar... ... | reverse complement strand
CGATGGTTCGTCCGCCCCTGGGGGGGCCGGATGGTCAGCTCTATATCTGGACTCGCGGGACCAATCCCGATTGCCTCCGCTTCGTGGTTGGCGGACAGGAGTATGACGACATCACAACCTCCGGCGAGACTATGGCCTCCGTGACCGTCGTCACCAAGGCGCCCGGGCTCGCCTCGCTGACGATTGAGTATCGTTCGCCCTATGATGATCTGGACCGCCGCATCACCTACACAACTTCCACCCAGATCGGCGTGGTCCTTGTCGAGGTGACCCATATCAAGTTCAATCATGATCCCGCTTCGACCGCCAGTGACGCCATCAACATCCGACAGGACTACTCCAACGCCTACGATATCACCAACGGCGAGTGGATCAAGGGAGGCGCAAACCTTCCAGCCTGTTACACAACGAGCAAGACCGTCTCGATAAAGGCGCGTTTCTCCGTAAACCTCAACGGCGTCACAAGCGCGGATCTTTCGGCAGACTCCACGGACTATCACGGGACCCTTGGCGATGTGTCCAAGACCAATGTCTCCTTCACCGCCGGCGTCTCGGACTGGGTCACGATGCCAGTTTCCGGCCTGACGGCAGCGTGCGTGAAGAAGACCAGCGACACGTGGCAGTGGAAGGCGGGTAACTTCAACGGACTGGGCGCCATGACCGCGAAAGCGAATGCTTCTGGCCCTCACACAACCTATGTCATCCTGAGCGATCCCGTTGCGCCGTGGAGCAATGCTGACGGATGCACTACGAACGCATGGGTAACCGTTTTGAACATCGTATGCCAAGATTCGCCTTGGGCAGGGGGGACTGCTAGCATCCCGGGCGCCGCTGCAGCAATTACCGATTGCATATACTCTTCGGGAAGATTCGAATATGATAGCGCCGCTGGCGACTGCTTTTACACCATAATCACGCCACAGAACACAATTGATTACTTTGACATGAGCAAATGGACGCAGCGGATCGACGGCGGTGGAGGCCGCGGTGCTCTGGTGAATTGTTGGGACTGTGCAAATGGCGTGGTGTCCATGAGCAACATCTTAGGGTGCGATTTGTGGAACCAATGGATGGGTTCAGCCACAGGCTTCGAGTGCAACGAGATACGCGCGATCAAAGACGATGCATGGGCGCGGCCGTTTGGATGGGGATTTGGCTATCACCGCGTGGGATGGCGAGGAGGCGTATCTGATTCCGGAAAAGTGTTTGACGCTTGCCTCAAGGTTGACAGTGATGGGGATCCGACCGGCAGTGGCAACCACAACAGTGAATGGATCCCCACAGATATTGTTTTTTGGACCACTGGGGGAACATATGATGACTATAAACAATTGCTAGTGGCTCCCAGCGGCTATGGCAATTGCATTGTGTCAAACACTCCCGGAGGAATGCAGAATCCAGGGCAGCGTCGGGACCCAATTCGATGACGAGGAGAGTATCATGAACAAGAGAGATATTGGCCTGCTAATTGTATTGGTGTCCACCACCATGAGTCCAGCGGCGGGACCGGTAGAACCTGTGCCCAGTCCCGTGGTGGAATCAGTCGTGCGGCAACAGGTACTCCAAGCTCTTAATACTCCTTCGCGTTACCCTAAAGTGTTGGGCCGGCCCATCTCGGGTTTTCAACACGATGTATTGGGTCATCAATTCGGCGATCTTGATTTGATCGACGACCGGGAGTCAACTGCAACAGTGCCGAATGTGGGCCGTGTGCGTATGGTGGAGCAAGTATTCCACACGACCGATCATGCAACAACAGCATGCATGATCAGAATCACATACTATGAGTGCTCGTCAAGTGAGGAGGCGCATAGATATTACCTGGATTACGTTGTCCCGCGATACGCGGGAGGGTTGCCGCCACTGAATCGGAGCTATGGCATAGGTGACTGTGTGCTCGCACGCTCCAACCTTGACAAGCCAGCGGACAATGTTGGGTTTGTTGTGTTCTACAACAATCGTGCGATCGTTTTTCGCGTCTCATGCGCTGACGCAAACTCCCTCGTGCGCGCGAGCCATGTGCTTGAACGGATTGAGCGCTGGGCAGGAAAGTGAGTTCGTGTCTTTCTCCAGGCAGATACGCGGGGCGTGGCTTTCGGTGACGGCGAGGTACGGGGGGACGACGGCGGAGGACTTGACGACGTTCACGGTCTGCCTCGCGGCGCTGAGCCTCGACAAAAGCGACCTGTCGCCGGTCGGTCCGCCGGCCAATACGGCCGTGCTGTCCGTCGGCGTCGAGCCGGACGATCCGTCGCAGACAGCCGTGTTGTCCTGGTGCGTCGATCCGGAGCGGGTGTGCGTCTATGAAAACGGCACGACGGTCAGCTCGCCCATCCAGCGGGCGCCTGCAGCGATGCCGGCGCAGCTGAGCGTCACCGCGCTTCAAGGATTGAGCACAGGCCCCTGCGAGATCGTCTTCTCGCTGGGTTACTTGTGCGCCTCAGACAAGGCGGGGGCCGGCGTGCGCTATTGGACGCCGCCGCCCGACGCGACCAATCGCGATGTCCTGTTCGAGGGCGTCCCGGTGACGAACATGACGATCTACAACGCCTTCACGCCCGCTTACGACGATCTGGCCGACTACGGTTATTCGGCGCGGACGCACGGCGATCTGGACACCATGTGGGCGTATGCCTGGAGCGACACCGCCCAAAGCGGCGACTACGGGTTCCTCAACTACACCAGCGACTTGACCTGGAACCGACAGCTCGAGCGTACCGACGTATTGACAACTGGCGTCTATGCGCCGACGGCGCAGTATCAGGACGTGTTGCAGGGATTGGAGGCAGTGGACGACGGCGGCGCCGTAACCGAGAAGACCGCGACGGCGAAGATATTCGATGTCACCATCGAACCGCCGCTGCCGTTTGTGGCGGTCAATACGACCCACACGCTCGGCGCAATGGTTCGTCCGCCGCTGGGGGGACCGGATGGTCAGCTCTATATCTGGACTCGCGGGACCAATCCCGATTGCCTCCGCTTCGTGGTTGGCGGACAGGAGTATGACGACATCACGACCTCCGGCGAGACTATGGCCTCCGTGACCGTCGTCACCAAGGCGCCCGGGCTCGCCTCGCTGACGATTGAGTATCGTTCGCCCTATGATGATCTGGATCGGCGCATCACCTACACGACTTCCACTCAGATCGGCGTGGTCCTTGTCGAGGTGACCAATATCAAGTTCAATCATGATCCCGCCTCGACCGCCAATGACGCCATCAACATTCGACAGGACTATTCGACCCCATACGACATTACGAATGGCGAATGGATCAAGGGGGGCGCAAACCTTCCCGCCTGCTACATTACCAGCAAGACCGTTACAATCAAAGCGCGCTTCTCCGTAAACCTTACCACCGTGACAAGCGCGGACGTGTCGGCCGACTCCACGGACCATCATGGAACCCTGGGGGATGTGTCCAAGACCCAAGTCTCCTTCACCGCAGGCGTCTCAGACTGGATTACGATGCCGGTGTCCGGCCTGACGGCCGCGTGTGTGAAGAAGACCAGCGACACCTGGCAGTGGAAGGCCGGAAACTTCAACGGGTTGGGGACGAATGAGATCGATGCGAATATCTCCGGCCAACACAATCTCTTTGTCGTGCTCGGCGAACCATCTTCTCCGTGGAGCAACACCTACGGTAGCGCCTGTAACGCCTGGCGCACAGTCCTTGACAGATCTTGTGATTGGGCTGACTCGGCAACGAACGAGGCTGGAGCCGTGGAAATGATAACTACTGGCGGATATGAAAGATTCGGGAAATCATATGACGGTTCTCAGTCGCACTCAGTGGGTAACAACTGCCACCTGACAGCCATGCTTAGCAGCTCAGTAGTTGACTGCCGAGACATGGCTGCGGTTGTGCAACTATTCACAGGCGCGTTAGGTGGCGGCTCTATCCAAATGAAACGGATACAAGGCGGATTTGACTACAAACCCATTTTGGCAATAGGCAAGCCATCATGGCAGGATGGCTACTGGAATTTTCATCAGGTCGGATGGTATGGCAACGCCGCTTATGACGCTTGCGCCAAGCTCAAGGAAAGCGCACCGTATATCCCTGTGAATGATGATCTTGACGGCAACTACAAGACAAATCTGTTTGACAGTGGTACTTGGACGCCCCAGTCACCACACACGATAACAAGCTTCGACTGAGTGAGAAAGGAAAAACAAGATGACCAACCGTTTGCGAATCGCCGCTTTGGGGGCGCTGGCAATATCTTTGCACTTGTCGTTCCCCTTCGCATGTCGAGCTGCGCAACAAGATTTTGTCACGTCATTGTCGGCTGGGACTCTTCGCCATGGCGATCTGGATGGTCTGATCATCTTGAAGGAGGACAACCGGCCCTGGGCATACACGATCGACTCGAGAAACATGCCTGTCGAGAGAATGGGCGTTAGACAGGAATGCCGGATCGGAAATATCTCGGTTCGCCTCCAATCTGTGGACTTCCCAACAACTGAAGCTGCAGAGCGCGCGGCAGAATTCCACGCGACAAATATGGCGGCCGCTTTTAGGAAGGTCCTTCCAGCGCAAACGGAATATCACATTGGGGATACAGTCTGGATCACTGATAACGCTGGAAATTATGCAGTCTTGATGAGGGTCGAGAGGACATGTGTATTGATTTCATGTAGCGACTTGGAATTCCGACTCCGGCAGGATATGGCTCTATCGACAGCGAGGAAGATCGCACAAAAAATTCGCACTCGCTGACTGCTTTTGGCGGCCACCCAACTGCCCTCTGGCTGGTCAAAAGGTGACAAATGGGTATGCGGTTGATCCTGGCGACTACGCCAGCTGCAATGTGAGTAATACGCCTGGAGGGCTCCAGAATCCCGGCCAGCGTCGTGATCCAATCCGATAGAGCAGGAGAGTATCATGAGCAGAATGCTCGTCGTACTTGTCTTGATGATGGTTTCACTTGGCAGAAAGGCAGTATCTGACGCGCCAGCCACATCAAGCACCACTAAAACGCGTCTGGCCGGATTGAAACAAGAGGTCATGAGATCTTTTCAGAGTCCTTCGCGATATCCCCTGGTAAAGCGACGATCTTCCGCCGCAACGCTATCGGCTTTGGTCGGTCCGGGCTTCAGACTAAAGCAGGCCTGGGATGATCATGTCTCTTCGGGAACATTTGCAGGCATTGGCGAGGTATTTTAGATTAGAGGGATTTTCGAGAACGCTGATAACACGATAACGACCTGCTCGGTCAGAGTGACCTGTTACGAGTGTTCGTCGGCGGAAGTATTGCACGCTTACTACCTGGGCTACGTCGTAGCTACATATGCAGGCGGATTGCCCCCTGTGAATCGAACCTATGGCATCGGAGATTGCGTGCTTAGCCGGGTGGACATTGATGCAGTTACGGACCATACAGCCTTCATTGTCTTTTGTAATAACCGGGCAGTAAACTGTGAGATAACACGCAGAGACGCAAACGAATTCGTCCGAGCAAGCGGCATTCTTGAGCGAATTGACGATTGGGGTAGGTCCGAGTGACCTACTCCGGTCTATAGTCGAAGACGCTTTGGACGACGAGGGGGCCGTCACCAGCGTCACGGCGACGGCGCTGATCCTGGACGCGCAGATCGCGCCGCCGTTGCGGTATGCCGCCGCGGGGACGACGCACACGTTTTCGGCGCAGATCACGCCCGATCCGGGACGGACGGAGGGGCTATGGTTCCGCTGGACGCGGGCGACGCAGCCCGATACGCTTCGCTTCGTGATCGATGGCCAGCACATCACGGCAGCGATGATCGAAGGCGAAAACCTCACCGCCGTCACGGTGGCCACCATCGGCCTGGGCGAGGCGGGCCTGACGCTGGACTACCGTTCGCCGTTCGATGATCTGGAACGCCGGGTCAACGATCAGGCCGTCGCCGCGTTCTCGGTCGTGGACCTCAACGCGCGCGTGGATTCGGACAACGACGCGGGTTGGGGCGATCCGGACGCCGCCGACGATACGGCCGAGACGCAAGGCGCCGCCAAGGTGATTCCGGTCAACGAAAACGACGACGATGGCGACGGGATACCCGATTACGCCGACGGCTTTGGACTCGAACCGGGCCGCACGGAGTCCTTCACGAACATGAGCGAAAACTTCGCGCCGCTCGATCTGATCCTGACGGGATTTTACCCCGAGGATCGCAACCGTTTGCAGGTGCGCTTCGACTTCGCGACCGCCCCGCTGACCGACCGGCCCACTTCGCAGCCGTGTCCGCTGATCCATTCTCCCGACGGCAGCGTCGATGCCAGCGGACGCAAGATCGACCACACGGCGCGGTGGGCATATCGCCGCCCGAGCGACGGACCGCTGCGGCTGTGGATGGGCGAGACCATCCGCACTCCCGACGGACGCATCCTTCCCGGAACGCTCTATGGCGTGGATACGCTGCTGCCCCCGGGGCAATGGACAGGGCGGTTGTTCCTCGAGGGGATCAATGAAACCTCGTCCGAGCAGATCGAGGCGACGCTGTTCTTTGATGGCGAGGAATTGTGCGATGACATGACATTTGTGTCGGTGGTGGAGGTCAACATCACCGTCAACAGCGATAACGACCGGGAGTTCCTGCTCGAGGAAGAAGACGACGCCATTGAAGATCAGGACATGGGGTTTGTGTTTTGGGCGACCTCAAAGAACCAGGGTCGAATCGATTCTGAAGGAATGGGACATGAGGACTTGATGGCCGTTGACATACGAATTCCTCCATCTGCATCGCAAGGCGGCTTTGAGCCTGTTATCAGGATCGCTCGATTCCCAGACAACGGTTTCTGGGGGATGAGTTGCTACGATAGAACGGGACATGGCCCCCGCGAGCACATAACCGATTCAACTTGGGGCTCGCTCTTGACGACAGCCAGCGCAACAGCGCTGGTCTGGATGACGACTGGCGATGACGAATATGTGTTGCCTTCAAGCGTGGGAGAGTATCTATTCAGCATTTATGGAGAGCAGAAATACACGATCAGCGTGGGTCTCCGGCGTTCGGGCAATCCTGGAGTAACAATGCTCGGCGATTCGGTGGTGGTCACTGCCGTGGAACCCGAAGACTGGTTCTATGCCTTTGAATCAGCGCGCGGCGATCGCAACACCTTGTTTCAATATCCCTTGGACACATTTGCCGAACCCACAAGCGTCACGATGTATCGATATCCCGATGTGACGACGTCGTCCCTTGGCCATTGGGACTCGACCAAGGAAAACTACAGCCTCTTTGTCCACGGATTCAACAACACGGCATCCTTTGCGCGCATGCGCGCGCGTATCTTGTTCAAACGCCTCTTCTGGCAAGGCTACCGTGACAACTTCGCAGCTATAACATGGTTCGGAGATTACGGCTATCCGGACTTTGACTTGATTCAAGCCCCCTTTTTCTTCCATGACGTTGAGCACGCCCTACAGACTTCCCCGTCTTACTATAAGTTTCTCCGTGAAGAGATGATGGGGCGCCGTGCAATACTGCCGACGAATATTTACCTCTTAGCGCATAGCCTAGGAAATCTGGTCACCTGGGATGCTCTGCGAATAAATGCGCGGTTTGGACAGGATAAGATTGCGCGTGATGTCTTTGGATTCGAGGGTGCTGTGTGGGAAGAGGCCTTCTGGCCGCAAGAGCCCGAGGTCTATGAATGGCCGGACGATCCGACATCCTATACGGTTGCAAGCCTGAGGAATCATTCTTGGAAATATTGGTTTCGCCAGGAGGGCGCCAACGCCCGCAGCGCAATAATCGGTCAAGTGCATCATGGATACTATGAGGACGACAATGGTGTTCTGAACATGCCGTGGGGCGACTACATTCTTCACAGCTATCACTACAGTCGTGAAGCCATTAGCCTGAGCCCAGAGGCACCCAGAAACACCGAGAATTTCGGAAGCATTCCCGCTCTCATTCAGCACGGTTATCGGCGCATATTTGACCCTTATGCCAGTCCCTCCCCCTCGATGAATCCGACCCCCACTTCATCCCCAACGCCTTCCCGGAGTCCCTCTCTAACACCCTCCCCCACTCCAACGCCGTCCCCGATCCCATATCCACCGCCGCCTTACTCTCCAGACGATCTGAACCGACCCATTGGTGTTACGGCTGACCTGGCCATTGACCATAGGGCGTTCAACTCCTACCAAAACGGAGGGGTTCTGACCGGGTGGCGCCCAAAGAAGCACAGTGACTGTTTTGACCTTCCAGTATATCTCATCTGGCCATGGTATGAGGGGTATTGGGGTAACGGCTCTCAAGGCCTTCCTCTCAGGTAGGAAATCAGACGTCAAGGGAGACTAGTCATGTTCTTCAGGCATTGGCTAGCGGTGGCCGTTGCATGCTTTGCTGCAAAGTCTGTCATCGCAGCGCCTCCACTAACGCAAGAGCAGATCGACGAGTTTATTTCGGCAACCAACCAACACAACGAACGGCAAAATGTGACAATGCGTATTTCTGGGATGGTGCTCGATGAGTAGGGCTCCCCAATCGCTGGCGTTAGGGTTGATGTGGACATTTCCGTTGCGGAGGGTTGGGAGGGGCGTAGTGAACGTGATCAGAATTTCGCTAATGGGGCCTTTCAATATGAGCGCCTATCGTGCAGTTCGTTACGACTTTGGTTCCGTCACTCTGATTTTCATGACGAGGCCATTACGTTTCTCAGCAACAAACCATCACCTGGCGTGATCGTCACTTCCGGTGCCGTGCGAATGGAACATACCTATACCAGTCAGACGGTTGTTCTTCGGCGACTTGGTGATGCGACCGGTGTTAAGGAAACGGATTTGTTCCTAAGGGCGGAGGGCAGTTCGAACACCGCAGTGGCGGAAAGGATTGAGGTCAGGCCTCGATATGAACGCAAATACGCGAAGGGGATAACGACAAGAGTGGATGACGTCCGGACGACATCGGCCTGGGGCGCGGGATTTTTCGTGCGAGAGATTGACGCGCCGACCACAATCCCTGAAGTGCGCGGGTATCACGGCGAACTCCTCACGCCGTCAGACAAATTGCTGGAATTGGTTCTGGACGACGCCGGCGATTGCTATCTCCAACCCTACGACGCCACGGCGCTGGAACAACGCCTGGGCCGAACTGTCACGCGGCGCGACGCGCTGATTGACATGACCACTGCCCCGCTGGTCGCTTACGCGCAGCATCCCATCCCGCTGACCCCCTCGACGAACTATCAGGCGACGATGACCATCCCGCGCTCGTTCTTTGATCCCAACGCGCCGTTTGATGTCGAAGGCGGCTGCTTCTACTTCCAACATCGCGGGCAGTATGGGAAAGCGCATATTGCAGGAGTGGGCTATCGCGACGGGGAAATCGAAGTCGGCATCAAAGTCTATATCCAGCTCGACTCCGCCCGCCGCAACGTAGCCTTCCGGCATTGATGTTTTTCGCGGTCGCTGGTCGACAAAGAAGCGTTCCCCCGTCTGCTTCGCGCCTCGCATCTGCGCGACGAACCCATGGCGCGCTCGATCCGGCTCGCGACTACGTGGCCCGAGACTCCCCGGCTACATCCCTGCACGCGGCATTGTGTCTCCGATCTTTGGCGCCGGCATTTCGCTTCCGGCGCCGAGTTGGCTTGAACCGTTCCCCGGTTGGGCCTATGGTGCCGGCGTCAGCTTTGTGGCGAGGCCGTCCGGCCGGCGCCATCGAGCGGCGTCAGGCGCATGCGGCAGGAAATCCAACGGAGGCGCGACAAATGATGCACGGAATTGCAAGAGACGGGGAGCGGCACATTTTTACCCAAAGCAAGTTGACCACCAGCCTGCTGGCCATGAGCCTTTCGGCCATCAGCCTGTTGGCCATGTTGTCGGTGTCTGTTGGGGCGGCCGACGCCACGGCGCCGGCGCGGTTCAAGGTGCTGGATGACGTGGTCAATCCCGGGGTGGGGCCGTTCTCGGCGACGATCGGCGCGGTGGGCAATAATCTGATGCATTACAGTTTTGAGCCGGGGCACTATCGCACGCGCGTGTTCGCCGAAGCGGATTCACCGGACCGGATTATCGCCGACGCGAGGGCGCTGAGTTCCTACAACTCGCTGCGGGAGGGCTTCTACGACGGCGCCGAGGTCCGCGTCTATCGTGTCGTCAATGAGAAGATGCAAATCGTCCGCCGCGACACGGTCGCCGCCGGCGGAGGCCACATGAGCGGCTGGCATCCGGTCCTGGGCGAAAACCTTTTGCCGCCCAAGACGACGGTGTTCCATTATCGCTTTGACGACTTTAACCGTCCGGACGTTTCATATTACTTCACCGTAAAGGCGGTGGACAAGGATGGAAACGAATCGGCGGCGGCCAAGGCTGTGTCGGTGATCCGTCCGGCGGACGTCGGCCAGGGCAAGGCCGAGGTGAACAAGGTGGCGTTCAAGGCGCCGCGTTCACCGAAAGACTCGGTCGCGCCGCCGGCGCCCACAGGGCTGAAAGCCGAACTGGCTGCCGATGGCCTGTTGACGTTGACGTGGGACGCCGTGACGGCGGACGATCTGGCCGGATACCGTGTTTTGTCTTCGGACTATGCGCCCGAAGATCAAAAAGGCTTTGATCTGGTCCTGGCGGGCGGCAAGCCCTCCGATCCCGCACAGTTCATCAAGAAGGGCGATTGGGTGGTCCTCAGCAAACGATTCGACTCGTTTTCGCGCAACCGTTACTGCTCCAACCGCGTCTGGGGCGCCGACCGGAACAACAAGATGGTCATGCCCGAAGGGCTGAGTTTCTATCCTGACGAGAATCCCGGTCGCACGTGGGAGCTCGAGCGCCATCCCGAAGAGGCGCCGCCGGTCCCGGACGGCGGCCAGACCTGCGTCAAGTTCACGCTCAAGGACGCCGAGCCGGTGACACTGTCCAAATACAACTACGCCAGCACCGACCAGAGCTGGTATGAGGTTCTCCAGCCCAACAAGGAATACGTATTCGAAGTCTGGCTGAAACAGGAGGGCATGGCCGATCCGACGTTCACGTTCAAGCTGACCGGATTCTATGAGGACCGAATCAAGCCTGTGACCTTCAAGGCCGATGGCCAGTGGAAGCAATACACGGCGACCTTTACTCCGACTGAGCTGTATCAAGGCAAGGGTTCGGTCGGACAAACGGTTTTTGAATTCAAGGGGCCGGGGACGGTCTGGATGGACAACCTGCGCGTCTATGCGAAAGAATCTCCATTTCTCGATTACCTTCCCTATGAATACGAGAGTCTGGCCCGCAGCGGGATGAACTGCCTGCGCACGCACGGGCCGATCAAGACCGGCACGAGCACCTACAGCATGGAGCAATACACCAATCCCGGCGGATCGATCTTCGGGGTCAGCAAGGGCAACACGCTGCCGCAGATTCTGTCGATCATGCGCAAGGCGAAGGTCCGGCCCTGGCTCCAGATCGAGATGCACATGAGTCCCGAGGAATGGCTGGGGTTCATCGAATACATGGCGGCGCCCTACGATCCGGCGAAAGACACACCGCAATCCAAACCATGGGCGTTCAAGCGCTTCCGCCAGGGGCAGGCGAAGCCCTGGACGGAGGAATTCGACCGGATTCTGTTCGAGCTCAGCAATGAAACGTGGAACTGGCTTTTTAATCCCTGGGTCTTCGAAAGCATGACCGACGCGGGCAACGGAACCAAGTATGACCGCGGCGAGGTTTATGGTTTCTTCCAGGAACACGTCCATGATGTGTTCGCGTCCAGTCCGTATTGGAAGAGCGCGGGGCTGGAGGAGAAGTTTGAGTTCGTGATTGGAGGATGGGCGACGAACAAGTATGGAACGTATGCCGCCTCGCGCTCGCCTCATTCGAAGTATCTGACGATCGCGGCCTATAACGGCGGGTGGGACGAGGGCGAAGGCCCTTCCGAAGGCGATGATGCCAGCTACGGGCGCATCCTGTTGCAGGTCCCCCAGACCTCAAACCAGCGATCGGTCGGCCTGAAGGCGGACCGGGATGCGATTCGCGCCAAGTCCAATCCCCACCTTCAGATCGGCACGTATGAGGCCGGTCCAGGCTACGCGCTGAGCGGGCTGAACAACCAGGCCAAGATGAGTCCCGAGCAGGTCCGCAAGCAGGAAGAGACAATGAAGAGCCTGGCCGGCGGAACGGCGACGCTCGACGCCTTCCTGGACAAGGCCTATCACGGCTGCGTCCTGCAAAACTTCTTCACGTTTTATCATGGCAGGTCGCATTGGGTTTCGCACACGGCGTGGCACAAGGGGCCTCTGGCCCATCCCTGCTGGATGGTTCTGGAACTGTTCAATCATCATGGCGTGGGCGACTTTCTGAAGATCGAGCAACTCAGCGCGCCGACGGTGGACGCGCCGGCCTACAAGCGCCGCAAGGCCATCAAGGACGTTCCGCTGACCGCGTGCTATGCGACGCGCAAAGGCGACCGCGTCAGCGTCTTCGTCCTGTCGCGCAAGCTCGACCGCTATCCGGACAAAGGCAGCGACGGCTTCACGCCGGTGACGCTGGAACTGCCGTTCCAGTCGGCCTCAAAAATCACCCTTTACAAAATGGCGGGCGATCCGCGCGCGCACAATCTTGATGCGCAAAACGTGAGGATCGAAACGGTCGAGATTCCAGCCAGTCAATTCAGCCCGCAGTTCACGCTGAACGCGGCGCGCGGGGCCGGCGAGCGCGGCATGCCGCCGGCGGCGACGCTGCTGTATGTGTTTGAGGGTGTGAAATAAACCGAATTCGGACGTTATGGATGCGGGGATAGGGGAAAATCATCTGTCGTTTTCGGGACACGGTAAAGGAGATTCATAATGAAGTTGGGGATTTTCACGGTGAGCATGCCGGACTACGAGCCGTCCGAGGCGTTTCAGAAGGTCGCGGCGATCGGCTATGAGGGGCTGGAGTGGCGCGTTGTTGAGGACAAGGGCGACCGGGCCAAGCCGACGTTCTGGTCGGGCAATCGCGCGACGTTCACGGCCGAGCAGTTGATCGAGGCGGCGCCGGAGCTCAAGAAGCAGGCCGCGGCGGCGGGCGTCGCGATGCCTTCGATCGCGCCGTATATTGACAGTTCGGATCCCGCTGCCATCCGGCTGAACATGAAGGCCGCGCAGGCCGTCGGCGCCCGGATGTTGCGCATCGGGCCGGGCAAGTATGATCCGGCGGTCGGGGGCTATCCGGCGCTTCTGAAACAGGCGCGCGAGCGCTATGCGGCGGTGGCGCGCCTGGCGGCCGAACACGGCGTCCGCGCCGTCATCGAGACGCACATGGGCCAGTTGGCGCCGTCGATCGCCAAGGCGATGGCCATTCTCGATGGGCTCGATCCCAAGCACGTCGGGATCATGTGGGATCCCGGCAACGGCGTCTATGAAGGCCAGGAGCAATATCGCATGGCCATCGAGATCGCCGGGCCGTATCTGGCCGAGGTCCACGTCAAAAACGCGCAATACATCGTGGACAAGGAGAGCGAGGACCAGAAGACGTGGAAGGCGACGTGGGCGCCCGTGCATCAAGGCGTCGTGGACTGGAAGAAGGTTGTCGCCGAACTCAAGCGCGCCGGATACGACGGCTGGCTGATGCTCGAGGACTTTTCAACCGTGATGCCGCTGGAAGAGCGCCTGCGGTTCAATCACGACTGGTTCCGGCGCCTGATCTGATCGTTCCCGTGAGTTCGGCCTCGCGGCCGAATCTGGAATCGGCCATCACGTCACGGCGCGATGGGAAGCGCGCCGCGCGACGACGTGGACATAATTGTCAACTTCTGCGGCATTCTGTTGAAGCATCCGGTTAACTATGACACCGCAGGTCTGCGCGTATTCCGCAGGCCTGCGCGTATTCGACAGGGCGTAACTCCCCCAAACCGGGCAAGGACAAAACGGGAGGATGGACATGAAACAGGGCCGTGAGCGGGTGTATGCGTTCGAGCGCGCGCCCGATGCGGCGGCGTTCGGCGAATACTGGCGCGAAGTGGCCTGGCTGGAGGAACTGCGCCGGCGGGCGATGGACCTGATCGAGGACGTGGACGACGCGACCGGCAATGCGCTCGTGGAACACGCCGAGAACAGCATTCACTACCTCGCCATGCACATGGTCTGGGCCGAGGCCATCTGGATGAACCGCGCCGCAGGCCGTCGGTTCGACACGGAGTTTGCCGAGCTGCTGCCGCAGCCTCCCGCGCCGGGGATGGCCTGGAGCGCGGCGGCGGTTCATGGCGCGGTGCGGACCGTGGCCGACCGGATCACCCATCCGTTCGTGCGGGCCATCGCCACGGGGTCGCTGGCGATGACGCCGCTGCCGGAGTTCGGGTCGCTCGAACCGCTCCTGCGGCATATCGCGTGGCACTGGACCTACCATTCGGGGCAGGTGGGATTGTTGCGGCGATTGCTGGGGCGGCGCTACGCCTGGACCTTTGCGCGCCAGCGCGCATAGAACGTGCGCTTGCCGATCTGGTGATACTTGCGTTCGAAGTTGGTGGGGATGTCTCCGTCGGGTGCCTCATCCAGGCCCCACGCCCGCATGTCTTCGAGTGTAAACAGGCCCGAGTCGTTGACCGCGCGGCGGATGCGCGTGTAGTTGACCGGCACGTCGGTTTTGACGACGAGGCGGCCGCCGGGGATGAGCGTCCGCGCGAATTGCTGGACGCTGACGTCGCGGACCATGCGGCGTTTGGCATGGCGGCGCTTGGGCCACGGGTCGGGGAAATAGATGTGATAGGCCGCGATCGAGCCGTCGCGGATATGGTTCAGGAGGAAATAGACCATGTCGCCGTGAACGAGGCGGACGTTAGCCAGGCAACGGATTTCAATCTTTCGGCGGGCGATCTTCAGATACGAGCCATCCATTTCGACGCCGATGAAATTGACGTCGGGCCGGGCGGTGGCGGCGCCGGCCAGGAAGGCGCCCTTGCCGCATCCGATTTCGATTTCGACGGGATGGTCGTTTCCAAACCACGCGGCGAAGTCGGCTTCGCCGGTGAGATTGCTGACTTCACGCCAGATGTCGGGCATCAATGCCATCAGCCGCCGTTGCCTGCTCTTCGGGCATTCTTGAAATAGACATATCCCAGGGCCGTGCGCTGGATGCCTTCGATCTCCGGTTTTTCCAAATAGGGCTGGGTGTAGAAATAAACCGGCGCCAGCGGCATCTCCTGCATCATGAGCGACTCGGCCTCATGCAGCATCCCCATTCGCCTGACCGGATCGAGTTCCTTTTTCGCGGCCTCCAGCAGGGCGTCATACGCCGGGTTGGACCAGAACGAGTTGTTGTTTTCCGAGTCGGTGGCATAGGTTTCGAGGAAGGTCATCGGATCGGGGTAATCGCCCACCCAGGCGCCGCGGGCGATCTGATATTCGCCGGCCTGCTTGCGGGCCAGATAGACCTTCCATTCGGCATTGACCAGTTCGACGTGAACGCCCAGTTCCTTCTGCCAGCGCTGCTGGAACTCCTGGGCGATGATCTGATGGCCCTCCTTGGTGTTGTAGAGATACTCGATGCGCGGCAGGTTCTGTCCCTGGGGATAGCCGGCCTCCGACAACAGGCGGCGCGCCTCGCCGTAGTTGGCGTCGGTGAAATAGTCGCCCCCGGCGTCGCGGAATTCGCGCAGTCCGCCGGCGTCTTTGATGCCGGTGGGGACGAAGGCCATGGCGGGAATCTCGCCGGCGCGGGTGATGAAGCGCGCGATGTTCGCGCGGTCGATCGCCAGCGCAAAGGCGCGGCGGACGCGGACGTCGTCGAAGGGTTTGACGCGGCAGTTGAAGCTGACGAAGTAGGTCCCGATAAGCGGCGTGAACCGCAGCCGCCCCTCCTGCTTGAGGCGTTCGATGGCGCTCAGCGGCGGGCGATCCATGACGTCGAGCTGGCCGCTTTCGAACGCCGCCAGCGCCGAGGATTCCTTCTCGATCATCAGGAGCGTGATCTCATCGAGCCGGACGGCGCCGGCGTCCCAATAGCGCGGATTCTTCTCGAGCACGATCCGGTCGTGGCTGAGCCATTGCTTCAGGCGGAAAGGGCCCGAGCACAGATAGGTCGAGGGCTGTTCACGCCATTGGCGGGGGCCGGCGCCGGCGGACGCGCGGTGAAAGGGGCAGAACACCGTGTGGGCAAGCATCGGCGCGAAATACGGCGTGGGGCTGGCCAGGCCAACGCGGAGCGTGCGTTCGTCCACGGCGCGGATGGCGATGGCGGCGGTGTCGCTGGTCAGGCCCTGATGGTAGTCGCGCGCGCCGGCGATGTAGTAGAGCTGGTAGGCGTAATCGGAGGCGGTCTGCGGATCGAGGACGCGCAGCCATTGGGTGGCGAAATCGGCGGCCACAATGGGGTCGCCATTGGACCACTGGGCTTCGCGCAGATGAAAGGTGTAGGTCAGGCCGTCGCTGGTGACGTCCCAGGACCGGGCGAGCGCCGGGACGGCCTGATTGTCAGGGCCCATCGTCACCAGGCCTTCGATCATGTTGAGAATGACAACGGCTTCGGGAACGCCGGTGGATTTGGCGGGGTCCAGCGTGGCGGGTTCGGTTCCGAGGTTATAGGCGATGGAGGCGCCTTGGGGAGAACCTTCTCCACCCGAGCATCCCCACCAGAACGGAGCAATGAATCCCAAGAGACCAACAACAACAAAACGCATATCATCTCTCCGCGAAGACAGCGCCCGCATCCCGGCTGGACCGTCTAGTCCACCGGCCGTTTATACAGCGCCTCGGCGATGCGCTGGCCCAGCTCGCGCGCGCCGGCGACCGCCAGCGGCTGCTCTTCAAAGCGCCGGATGCCGACCGAATCGGTGGTCGCCGCCAGCCCGTAGAGCATCTTGATCCCCGACATCGCGCAGGCGTCGCCGTGACCGCACTTGACGCACGGGACGGTTCCCTGGATTTTGACGGCGCCGACGAAGTTCATGCCTTCCTCCATCATGTAGAACCGCACGGCGTCGATGCCCATCTGGCAGGCCGGCGGCAGTTGCGGATTGGCTTCGGGCACGCAGGAGGTAATGACGGCGCCGCCGGGTTTGCCGGCCATGAAGCCGTGCTTGTGCCGCAGCGGATACAGCCGCTCGATGAAGGCCTTGGTTCGCGCGTCAATGGTCGAGTAGGGCGTATAGCCCGCAATGACCAGCGCGGCGGCGGCGCGGGCCTTGTCGGCCAGTTTGTTGCCGTCATCGCTCATCACGCAGCGATTGGTCTCGACGCAGCCGAGGCAGGCGCGGCACGGCGCAATCGAGTAGTCGGTCAGTTTGACAAACTCATAGTCACACCCCGTCGCCACGAGCACGGCCTTCAGCGCCCGGTCGGTGTTGCTGTTTTCGATGGGCGATCCGGAAACTCCGAGGACTTTCATGGGCCGTCTCCCTTCACATATTTTGCGACGCCCTGCCGCGCTGCCCTCGCGCGCGCCCGCCTTCGCACGCGCAAAGGATTACGCCGGGCCCCGGCGCGCGGCAAGGGCGAACAGCGAGGCCAGGCCACACACAATCGGGAACCACGGTCCGACGCGGACATGAGGCGTCAGCGCGGCCGCGCCGGCGGCGGCCGGAACGATGCGTTCGCGCAGCTCGCCGGTCCGGTTCAGTTCGGCCCGGGCGACGACGCGCCCTTCGGGCGAGATGAAGGCGCTGATGCCGCTATTGGCGCAGCGACAGATCCAGCGGCGCGTCTCGATGGCGCGAAAGACCGACTGGACGAAGTGTTTGGCCGCGCCGCTGGAGTCGCCATACCAGCCGTCATTGGTGATGACGACCAGGAACTGGGCGCCCTGGCGCGTGAACCGCCGGAATAGATACGGCATCGTCGATTCAAAGCAGATCGCCGTCGCAAAGCGTATCGTCGCGCCGCCGGCCTGCAGATGGAAGATCGTCGCCGTCGTGCCGCGGTCCAGCGTCCCCAGGTCCAATCCGAAGATTTTCATGAACGGCAGGTAGCGGAAATACGAGAAATCCTCGCCGAACGGGACGAGGTGGATTTTGTCGTATGACTGGGGCGCGCGGCCGCCCGGCTGGAACAGAAAGGCGGTGTTGTAGTCTTGCGCGGCCAGGCCTTCGGCGTCCAGGACGACGCGAGCGGCGCCCAGCAGCAGCGGGGCGCGCCATTGCGTCACTTTCGAGGCGATGGCGTCGGTGTATCGGGGATGGATGTTGAAGAAGTAGTCGGGGATGGCCGTCTCGGGCCAGACGATCAGGGACGCACCCCGGCTTTGTTTTACCGTGAGATCACGGTAGGTGTTTATGGTGTAGGCCTTGAAAGCCGCATCCCACTTGACGTCCTGGGGCATGTTCCCTTGAACGATGGCCGCCTTGAGGTTGCCTTGCTCCGGGAGTCTCAATCGATTCCAGCCGAAGGCCAACGTCAACGTCACGAGGGCCGCGGTGAGAACGGCAAAAAGCAGAGGGATCCTTTTTGTCCGGAGGGATGTGGCCACCACCCCGTTCACGGCGACGATCAGGAAGGAGAGAAAATAGCTTCCCGTAACGGAGGCGACCTGGATGAAGGCGAGGAAGGGTTCCTGGGAGTGGGCGAGATAGGACCAGGGGAAGCCCGACAGGAGAGACCCCCTGGCGTACTCGAGGATAACCCAGATCAGGGGTGCGGTGATATATACTTCCAGGCCCCGGGAAGAGAGCCATGTGACCGATAAGGCGAAGACCGCCACGTACAGGGCCAGGTAGAGGACCAAGAGGGCCAGGACGAGGAGGCTCAAGGCCGGGCTCATTCCACCGTAGGTATTCATGGAGACCACCACCCAGTAGACAAGACCGGCAAAGGCGACGGTGCCTGCAAGAAAACCGCTCACAAAGCTCTTCTGGAGGCTTTTCCCGTGGATGTCTGCAAGGAGCGGCACGAGGGCCACGTAGGCCAGGAAGAAGAGTGACACCGGGGGTTGGCACAGTACGAGGAGAAGTCCGGATAGGATCGGCAGGCTATAGGGTAAGGTCTTTGAAGAGGGCGTGTGAAAGGACATAGTGGAGAAGTTTCTTTTCCCGATAGCGCATCCGCCGTGCTTCTCGTGCGCCCGTTTCGTGATCGTAGCCGAGAACGTGAAGAATACCGTGAATGATAAGGGCGAAGACCCTTTCGTAGAAGGGGACGCCCGACCGCTCCGATTCCTCCCCGGCCCGCTCCAAGGAGATTACCAGATCGCCCAGCACTTCGCCAGCGAAACCTGTCCCGTACCCGAAGGATATGACGTTGGTAGGTCTATCCTTTCCGAAAAACCTTCGATTGTATTCCTGGATACCCGCGTTGTCGGTAAAAAGGATGCTTATATCCCTATCCTGCAGTTCTAAAGAGGCGAGCAAGTCCTCCGTGATCTTTTTTATGCGTTTTTTGTCCGTTCGCAACGGGTCTCGGGTACTTCTTATGTGTACCGTCATCTTCTGTCCTTTCCGGGTACTCCACCCGGTGGTGAAAAACCCCCAGGAGGATGGTGCGGAAGCTGTTCTGTATGGCGTGGAGATCCTTGAGGGTCAACTCGCATTCG
>Ga0101944_10003964_pt1 | contig 19406 bp, 19 predicted proteins | sample DewCreD2012metaG_FD_75245 | JGI IMG/M metagenome (GOLD analysis project Ga0101944, IMG submission 75245) | Hot spring sediment bacterial and archeal communities from British Columbia, Canada, to study Microbial Dark Matter (Phase II) - Dewar... ... | reverse complement strand
ACAACCGCAACACTGGGAACAAAAATGGATGAGCAGATACTGGACGGTTTATTACCCGAATCAACAAAAAGATTTATGCTACATTATAATTTTCCTCCCTATTCGACAGGTGAAGTTGGAAAAATCGGTGGTATCGGAAGACGAGAAATTGGGCACGGGAATCTTGCAGAGCGTTCCTTGAAAAATATGATTCCACCGGAAACAGAATTTCCCTACACAATAAGAGTTGTCTCTGATATATTGGAATCTAATGGATCATCTTCAATGGCTACAGTATGCGCTGCAACACTGGCACTCATGGATGCCGGGGTCCCGATAAAAAAATCAGTGGCAGGAATTGCAATGGGATTAATTAAAGAAGAAAATGAAGTGGCAATACTGAGCGACATACTGGGAAATGAAGACCACCTGGGGGATATGGATTTTAAAGTGGCAGGAACACGTGATGGAATTACCGGTTTTCAAATGGATATAAAAATACAGGGAATATCATTCGAAATATTTGAAAATGCTCTTCTTCAGGCTAAAGAAGGCCGACTTCATATTCTCGATATTATGGAACAAACAATTAGCAAACCACGAAGTGAGTTGTCACCATATGCACCACGTCTTACAACACTAAAAATCCCTGTTGACCTGATAGGCGCAGTAATTGGTCAGGGGGGAAAAGTAATCAGGCAGATTGTCAAAGATACAGGTGCTGAAATTAATATTGAAGATGACGGAACTGTGGTAATAGCCTCAACAACCGCTGAAGGAAGTACTAAAGCACAGGAAATAATTAATAAATTAATTGAGTCGCCTGAAGTGGGAAAAGTATATCGAGGAAAAGTAACCCGACTCATGGATTTCGGAGCGTTTGTTGAATTTCTCCCCGGTAAAGAGGGATTGGTCCATATCTCTCATCTGGATATGAACAGGGTAAATAAAGTAACCGATGTGCTAAATGTGGGAGACGAAGTTGAGGTAAAACTGATAAAAATCGATGATGAAGGGCGCTATAACCTTAGCAGAAAAGCTCTGATGCCTGGCTATGATGAAGAAAAAGAAAATAAAAGAGAAAGCGAAAGAAAAGGAGGGCATCGAAAACCTGAAGGAAAACATCCGAGAGGAAGCGGTGGTAATCGTCCCCACCCAAGATAGCACAAATAAAGTACTAGGTATAGATTAGAATAATGAAAAATAATAAAGTTTTATTGGTCATACTCGATGGATATGGATTGGGTGAAAACCCGGAGGCGGATGCTACAGCCCGGGCAAAAAAACCATTTATAGATAAGTTGTTTAACACTTATCCCTGGACTAAAATAAATGCGTCGGGAGAGGATGTTGGTTTACCAGCAGGACAAATGGGTAATTCAGAAGTGGGGCATATGAACATAGGTGCCGGAAGAATCGTGTACCAGGAGATAACAAGGATTGATATATCAATTCGAAATGGTGAGTTTTTTAAAAAACCTGTCTTTCTTGATGCAATTCAAAATGTCAAAAAAAATAATTCTTCATTGCATTTAATCGGACTTTTATCAGATGGGGGTGTTCATAGCATGAATACCCATCTTTACGCATTACTCGATCTGGCTAAACGTCATAACCTTAACAAAGTATATGTCCATTGCCTTCTCGATGGTCGTGATACTCCACCAGACTCCGGCGTGAATTATATTAAAGAATTGAATGATAAAATGCATCAGTTCGGTATTGGTCAAATTGCAACGGTAATGGGTCGTTATTATGGAATGGACAGAGATAACAGGTGGGAACGGACTGAAAAAGCATATAGAGCAATAACTGAGGGAAATGGCTTACGATCAGAAAATCCGGTGGAGACGGTAATTAATTCGTATAAACAAAATGTGACCGACGAATTTGTCGTACCCACAGTCATATATAAAAATGGTCAGGCAGTTGCTACAATTAGGGATAATGATTCTGTTATTTTTTATAATTTTCGAAGCGACCGGACAAGACAATTGACACGTGCATTAATAGATGATAAGTTTGATAAATTCCCGAGAAAAAAACTCGATATATTTTTTGGTTCGATGACTCAATATCATGAAGATTTTAAATGTCCTGTTGCATTTCCGCCTCAATTTTTAAATAACACACTTGGAGAGATATTATCACAAAGAGGTTGTACTCAACTACGATTAGCCGAAACCGAAAAATATGCACATGTGACATTTTTCTTCAGCGGGGGAAGAGAAGAACCGTTTCCGGGAGAATCACGTATATTGGTTCCGTCACCACGTGGTGTTGCAACATATGATCAAAAACCTGAAATGAGTGCATATGAGGTAACGTTAAAAGGAATCGAAGCAATTAAATCAGGGGAATATGACTTTATTGTAATGAATTACGCTAATTGCGATATGGTTGGACATTCGGGGAAAATGGATGCAGCCATCAAAGCGGTGGAAGTTGTTGATGATTGCCTGAGCAGATTAATTCCTGCAGCAATTGAAGAAAGATACATAATTATAATAACTGCGGATCACGGGAATGTAGATAAAATGATAGATGAACAGGGGAATCCGTTTACCGCCCACACTACAAATCTGGTTCCGTTAATTATTTTAAAGGAAAACTTTAAAAATACCTTACGAAAAATAGGAAGACTTGCCGACATCGCCCCGACAATACTTCATTTTATGGATATTCCAAAACCAAACGAAATGGACGGTGAAAATTTAATTAATCCTTAAGCAATATATCTCAATAAGAAATTGAAATAGAAGTACCCCCACTTGAACTTCCAAATCTCGGATTAACAATATTGTTGTAAATGGATCCGAATGTATAACTTATCCCCATCATGAAAAAATAATTGTAGTTTGTTTCAAGTTGCTGAATTCTTAATAATATTTCATCTCTTGATGCCCCTGCCTTGGGAAGTGATAATTGATTGTGAATTCGTGAATAATTTCCATACACATCTAATGATAAACCTTCAAATAATCGGAAAGAGACACTCCCTGAAATATCTATGGCATACTTTTTAAGATTGTGTAAGTATTGATAACCACCGATTGATATTCCACTGGATCCCCATGGTTCCTTCATACTGAGTGAGACAGTAAGTGAATGTTCAAAAAGGTTTTCTCTTATTTTGTCATATATTGTTTCTTCCAGGTATTTTATATGATTAAAATTAACTTTGTATAAAAACCGCAATTGTCTTCGTGTTGATTCAGTATATGGAAAAAGATTATATTCTATCGCTGGTCCGAAACCTAAGTAGAAATCTGTGTTATTATATGTGGAACTTAAAAAGTTTGCTGAACCCCCAAATGACCAATGGTCAGAAAGACTGAAAACTACCAGCGATCTGAAATTTTTACTCCTCTGTACCGATAATATCTCATCCTCTTCAATTTTATATTGATTATCACTATAATTAAAGTTAAGTGCTAAATTTATTTTCATATCCTCAGTAGTACGATTAGCAGTAGTTGAAAACGATATTGATTTATATTTGTACAACTGTTCTCCGTTTCCGTAGAGATAGGATCCAATGCTAAAAACCCAATAGTTCCATTTGTCAGCAACTTTTTCAGATTTGGTTTCTTCTGTAAATGTTATTGCGAGTTTTTCGGAAAGAGGTGTTTTTGATACATAACGAATAAGACCTAATTTAAGGGACTTGACGAGTTCTTTCCTGATGAGATCTTCCGTGTCGTTTTTATTCGTTGTAAATACCAGAGTATCATTGATATTGTTAAACTCCTGCCTTCCTATAAATGTCAGTGTGTACTCGGTGCCACCAGCTCCGGTACTTTGAGTCGTGATTAAAATATATACCTGTGCGTTGTTCCTGTCCCTTACATAATTTACAAAATTAATTTCTTCCCTAATATAATCATAGTCACAATGACTGCAGTCAATATATATCCGGACTCCTTTTTTTTGCAACTCAGATAAACTATCTTGTTGTGCTACTGCGGAAAATGACAAGAAAAGAAGAGGTATGAAATGAAAATAAATTTTTAAGATTGAGAGGTTAAAAAATATCTGTTTCATTTAAGGACCTTTCCAGGAAATATAGATGCTATAAAACAAGTATTAGACTCATCCAGGTAATGGGGAGTTGACAAGTTTAATTAAATGCTTATAACCTGGTGTTTAAATTGGCCTATTTGGATTTCTTTGAAGAGAATATTGGGAAATTCTAAGCCATGTTTATTTAAGAAAGTGATTATATTAAGTTCACGTTCCTGAAGGTTGCCGTTGGGGGTAATTGCGTTTATGATTTTTCCAACCTGTCGTAGTGCGATTTCATGCTTTCTTTGCTGCGCCTCGTTAATTTTACCGCGTAATATATCCATCTGTTGCTGAAATTTTGAACTTGTATTTTCCAGTGCGCCAACGAGCGTTGGATCTATATAATTAACGCCAAAATGCATTTCATTAATCATATCTTCGATTCGCCTGTTTGCTTCTTTAAACATTTCTTCAATGTTTACCTCAGAAACAAAGTCAATGACCTTAGATTTTATTTTATCCCCATTGCTAAAAAATTCAGCCAATTCAAGTTGATATTTTTCAATTATACGTTCTACTTTTTCCTCAACAAGAGTAACACTTGCCCGGGGAAAAATAATAGGCATTGTTAATCCAAAATAATGGTAAACTTTTTTTAACTGCGCAAAATATGCAATTTCTGATGGTCCGGCAATGTATGCTATCGTGGGGAGAAGGGTATCCTGACAAATTGGACGTAATGCAACATTAGGACTGAACAAATGAGGCTCTTCGTGAGCCATCCGGAGCATTTCTTCTTTCGGAATGGTAAATCGTATTCCCTTCAAACTAAAATCATTTTCGCGCGGTTCGATAAAATATCTGCCCCCTCTGTAAAAGATAAATAAATTCAGTGCTTTGGTTTTAATTTGAGCATGATATTTTTCCTCTAGTTCAGCACTTGTTTCAATTATTAATTGGGATACTTTTGGGTAACCAGTGAGCTCGGTTATAAAGATCGGACTTAAAAGTTTTTTAATCCTTTGATCATTTGGTGAAAGGAAAATCAGTCCTTCCTCTTTGAAAAAATAACTTAATAACGAAGCGAAGGAGGTATTAAAACTTCTTCCCGGGAAATAATGTGATTTTAATAATTCAATTAGACCGGCTTTAAATTCGGTGTGTGGTAACAAGCGATTTACATCTTCATAAAATTTTTCTAAGTGATTGTCAAATAAAAGTTCTCCCACTGCTCCTGAATTTTTATCTTTCAAATTTTCCGCATATTCAATACGCAGAGGATTACCATCTGCACCTAAAATACCTATATTATTTACTTCCTTGAAATCATGATCTTCTCCCTCTAACCAGAATACAGGAACAAATAAAAAGTTCGGGTAGAGTTGCTGTAAATACTTTGAAAGTTCAATCGTTGTGTGCGCTTTGTAAAGAGTATAAAGCGGTCCACAAAACATGCCTACCTGCTGTCCTGTAACAACCGCAACACAATTATTATTATTGATCTTTTCTATGTTTGAAAAAACCTTTTCTGAATTATTAATATTTTTATTTTGATCTTTTAAAATATCAACAATTTCACGCCGATATCGAAACCGGTCTGCAATTCGCTGGAAATATTTTTCATGTTGTTGAAGGTTCCGATAATCTAATTCATAAAATTTTTCAACTTTTTGAAAATTACTTATGTAATCTTTGAATAAAGCAGAAATTCCTCCTTGCGCCTGAGAAAGGGAATTATATTCGATCCAGTTTGTTGTTGTCATATTTTAATAATTGAGAGATATTTTTGAAAATATACCGTTTGAATTTATAAATTGCAACCATGATTAAAAATACCGGTTATTTTATACATTTTTTAAAAATGATTGAATAAATTTTGTGAATGAAGATACCAGCTTCGTACCAACAGCAATTACATCCGTATGCGATAAAGATTTTTCTTCGCAAAAGTTCCACTGATTGGCTATATATGAAATTCCTAATGTTCTCATACCAAGATTCTTTGCATGGATCACTTCGTTTACGGTGGACATGCCTACCGCATCAGCACCAAGTGTCTGGAGCATCCTGATCTCAGATATAGTTTCGTATGATGGTCCAGTTAATCCACAATATACACCTTTTTGTAATTGAATGCCTTCTCTGTTCGCTAGCAAAATTGCTTTATTTAGATATTCCGTGTCATAATATTCATTGTCCCGAATTGAAACCCTGGTGTGCAATGGAATACTTTTAAACATTAAGTTTATTTGATCAAAAATTAACATCAGGTCTCCAGCTTTGAAAGATGGGTTTACACCGCCAGCTGCGTTTGTGATAACTAAAGTCTTTACTCCTAATCTATGTGCGATATCGACATGAAAAATTGAATCCTCCAGTGATCCTGTCTCATAATAATGAATCCTGCCCTGAAATACTACAACCCATTTATTATTTATTTTCCCAAAATATATATTCCCAGAATGGCCTTCAACTGTTGCATCGGGATAAGATGGTATTTCCTTGAGAGGAATTAAAACGGTAGATTCTAATATCTTAACAAAATCACTCAGACCCGATCCCAGTATTATACCCACTTTCGGACGAATATTTATTTGGGATCGAATATAACGGATGGAATTTTTTATTTTATCCTTTCGGGGAAGAGTGCAACCATTTTTCATGGCGGCATCTTAAAGAAAATGAGAATGTCTGAAATCATTTTATGATAATGCGAGTTTTTTAAAAATATATAGAAATTGAGCCATAAATTCAATAGTTGAAGTTGAGCAGAGGATTTCCTATATTTTTTACGAAATCAATTGTTAGGAAATTATTATTAATCAAACACGCAAGAAAAATAGAATAAAAGCATTATTAATTGCGATAGGGGCCCTCGTTGCCTTATTCATTCTTATTGATGACGTAATGCTTCCTTTATATGTTAATAGTCGGGAGGTAATGACCATCCCATCTGTCGTCGGATTAAAATATGAGGAAGCCGTTTCTTTGCTTGATTCACTCGGATTTGAACCAAGGAAAGGAGAGTCAAGAATGGATAAGGATAAACCTGCCGGTACCGTTCTTATTCAAAATCCGCCGCCTGGCTCTATTGTTAAAAGCGGCAGACGTGTTTACCTTACATTAAGTGCAGGTGAAATTAAAGTAGCGGTGCCAAATTTGCTTGGTAAAACATTAAGGGATTCAAAATTTGCACTTGAAAGAATCGGTTTGAAACTTGGGGCTGTTGAGTACGATATATCCGATCAATACCCCGTAAATACGGTGATGGCTCAACGCATTGCCCCGGGAGTTAAAATAAAAAAAGAGATGTACGTGTCTGTTGTGATCAGTACAGGCAGTGCAACTGATAAAGTTGCTGTACCGGATCTGACATCAAAATCGTTTAACGCCGCAATTGAAATTTTAAAGAAAATAGGATTGGAGGTGGGGAATGTTTCTTACATAATTTCTCCCGACTTACTTCCTAATACAATTGTGGACCAGTATCCAAGAGCAGGAGAAATGGTAGCTCGCACACAACCAATTGATTTAATTATTGTGCGCGAGGGAGAGCATCCTAAAGATTATTATGAAAATTAAGGAGTTGTCATCCGATCACTCAGGCGCGTCACCAAATTAACATTTGATGCGCATCTAATGGTCGAAGATCCCGAAAAATATCTGGAAGATTTTAAAAATGCAGGTGTAAATAATATAACCGTACATGTCGAAGCATGCGCACATTTGCACAGTGTGGTTCATAAAATAAAGAAGATGGGTTTGAAAGCGGGTGTAAGTTTAAATCCTGCAACGCCAGCAATTGCTTTGAAAGAAATATTACCACATGTGGATTTGATACTTGTTATGAGCGTTAACCCTGGTTACGGTGGTCAGACTTTCATCAACCAATCTTTAAGAAAAATAGAGGAAATTAGTTTAATGCTCGAAACCATTAAAAGGGAAATCGATATTGCGGTAGATGGCGGCGTAGATCAAGACAATGCTCGTGAAATAATAAATGCTGGAGCAAATGTGCTTATTGCAGGATATTCTATACTGACAAAAAAGGATATACCTGCCGCTATCAAAAATTTAAGAAGAAAAGCCTCCGGGAAATGATTATTCATCATGGAAAATGAATTAAAATATCTGGAAGAGGAATTTAAATCCTGTATCAGAAATATTCCTGATTTCCCAAAAAAAGGGATAATATTCAGAGATATAACAACTCTTCTAAAGAATCCTGAATATTTAAAAAATATGATTGAAATATTTTATGGTAAATATAAAAACACAAAAATAGATAAAGTTGTCAGTGTTGAATCACGCGGATTTATTCTGGGTAGCATCCTCGCATATAAACTTCATGCAGGATTTGTACCAGTTCGTAAACCGAAAAAATTACCATCAAGCACTATAAGAGAAGAATATCAACTTGAATACGGAACGGATGTTCTTGAAATACATAAGGATGCGTTGGAATCAGGCGAACATGTCCTGATTGTTGATGATTTACTCGCAACTGGTGGAACAGCACTTGCAACCTGCCGACTGGTTGAACGGCTTGGCGGGGTGATTAAAGGCATTGCATTTCTCATTGAATTAACATTTTTAAACGGTAAACAAAAATTAAGTCGATACGAAATATTCTCACTTGTAAAATACACCTCAGAAGAATAATTTTACCCATACCATTCTGAATTTAATTAATTATCTTTATTTTTAAGTAGGCGTACAATATATTTGCTTTTTATTAATATATTCCTTATTATATAAGGCATTATTAATATTTTAACTTAATTATTTAGGTTATTATAATAAATACCATAAAGGTTAATTATGGATGAAACTGATTTAAAAATTATCGAAATCCTCCAAAATCACGGGAGGATGAAAAGAAACGAACTTGCAGATAAAGTTGGATTATCGCTTCCTTCCGCGAGTGAAAGGTTGAGAAAATTGGAGGAATCAGGTTATATACTTGGCTATCGCGCCATAATTGATTATAAAAAAATTGGTAAGGATATTACTGCATTCATTTATGTCAATATTGATTCATCAAAGCATTACCAGAGTTTTATTGAGCATGCAATTATGCAAGATGATATTCTTGAATGTCATGCTGTGACTGGAGAGGGATCACATTTATTGAAAGTCCGTACTGAAAACACCACCACGCTAGAAAAATTGCTTTCCAAAATACAATCATGGACGGGTGTGACGGGTACACGGACAAATTTAGTTTTATCAACTTCAAAAGAGACAACAAACATTAAAATACCCAGTTTATCAATATCAAGAGGATAATATCTAATGAGGACAAATAAATACACTATGAAACCAAATGAAATAATTGCCCGAGCCGATAGTGACCGGGTTAAGTTTATACATTTGCAATTTACTGACCTGAATGGACTTCTAAAAGGGGTTACAATACCAAGGAGTAAACTGGAAACTGCGATAGAGGATGGAGTCTGGTTTGATGGCTCCTCAATAGAAGGTTTTACACGTATTTATGAAAGTGACATGTATCTGAAACCGGATATTGATACTTACTCGGTTATTCCATGGACAAGGGAAATTCAATCAGAAGAAATTGTAGCAAGATTTATTTGTGATGTTTATATGCCGGATGGTAAACCGTTTCAGGGTGATCCAAGGTATATTTTAAAAAAACAACTTGATAGAGCAGAAAAAATGGGTTTTGTTTTTAATGTCGGACCAGAACTGGAATTTTTCCTTTTTAAAAAAGAAAACCACAAACTTATTCCACTACCGCACGACAATGCCGGTTATTTTGATCAAACTACAGATTTAGCGATGGATATCAGACAGAAAATGACGTTAGCACTCAATGAATTTGGCATCGACGTGGAAGCCCTTCATCATGAAGTTGCAATTGGTCAGCATGAAATCGATTTTAGGTATTCCGATGCTCTGCGAATTGCCGATCAGACAATCACAATGAAATTTACACTTAAATGGATAGCTGCCCATCACAATTTGCATGCAACGTTCATGCCGAAACCAATTTACGGAATAAATGGATCGGGAATGCATGTGCACCAGAGTATTTTTGATTTTGAAGGAAGAAATTTATTTTACGATCCAAAAGATAATTATCATCTTTCAAATTTGGCAAAATATTTTATTCAAGGACAATTATCTCATATTAAAGCAATGAATGCTATTTTAAATCCGACAGTTAATTCATATAAACGCCTTGTTGTTGGTTATGAAGCACCGGTTTATATTGCCTGGGGCCAAAAAAATCGATCTGCCCTGATACGAATACCAAGATATACCAAAGGGCGTGAAAAATCAGTAAGGGCAGAAATTCGTTGTCCCGATCCATCATCAAATCCTTACCTCGCATTTGCCGTCATGCTTGCCGCAGGTCTGGATGGTATTGAAAAAAAGAAACTTCCACCTCCACCGGTAGAAGAAAATATTTATGACTTTTCTTTAGCAGAAGCAAATAAAAAAAATATAGATATTCTTCCAAGAGATTTAATCGGAGCAATAAACTTTCTGGAAAAAGATGAAACAATACGAAAAGCTCTCGGAGATGTAGCATTTGAGAAATTTAAAAATCTAAAAATGAAGGAATGGGAAGAATATTCAGTGCAGGTAAGTCCATGGGAAATTGACCAGTATCTCGAGAAATATTAACCCAATTTTATAAACTATAATTTTATTTGACTTTAATTATAGGATAAATTCCTATTTTTCTTTGAGAAGGTAAAATGTTTTTTGTAATGTTTTACCTTCTTTTATTTATGCCAATCAGTTTGATTTTACTGCATCCCTGATTATCAGGCACCTATGTAATATTTAGAGATTTGATAATTCCTTTCTGATGGTAAGAACCGTAACATTTTATGCTCTTCCATTTAATTATCATTGCTAAAATCTAAATTAAATCGTAATTTATGCTAATCTACGATGAGGAAATAAGATGAAAACCATAATTGAACCGTTTAAAATAAAATCGGTGGAGCCGATCAAATTTACCACGCAGGATGAACGTGAAAAAATACTTAAAAAAGCAGGTTTTAATCCTTTTTTAATACCTGCAGAGGATGTATTGATTGATCTTTTAACTGATAGCGGCACCTCTGCAATGAGTTCCAAACAATGGGCGGGAATTATGGATGGTGATGAATCGTATGCAGGGGCTCGAAGTTATTATAAATTTGAAAAAGTTGTAAAAGATCTGACCGGTTTCAAATATATAATACCTACCCATCAGGGAAGAGCGGCAGAAAAAATATTGTTTACCATGCTTGGCGGCAAAGGAAAATATTTTCCAAATAATACTCATTTCGATACAACAAGGGCAAATATAGAATTCGCAGGATCAGAGGCTGTCGATTTACCGGTTCCCATCGCAAAAGATACATCTGCTATCTCTGATTTTAAAGGCAATATTGATATTGAAGCATTAGAAAAATTTATAAATGAAAAAGGTGCTGAAAATATTCCTTTAATTATGATCACCGTGACGAACAATGCCGGAGGTGGACAGCCGGTTTCGATGGGAAATATCCGGAAAGCAAAAGAGATTGCACTTAAATATAAAATACCACTATTTTTAGACGCATGTAGATTTGCTGAAAATGCTTTTTTCATAAAAAAACGCGAAGCCGGTTATAGCGGTAAATCAATAAGAGAAATTGCAAAAGAAATGTTTTCCTACGCAGACGGGTGTACAATGAGTGCAAAAAAAGACGCACTTGTAAATATGGGTGGATTTTTAGGTCTAAATGATCCCAATTTAAATCAAATGGCACGGAATATACTGATTGTCACTGAAGGTTTTCCAACATATGGCGGACTTGCCGGACGCGATCTTGAAGCAATTGCTCAGGGACTTGAGGAAATTCTCGATGAACATTATCTCACATACAGAATTCGTTCAATCGAATATATAGGCGAAAAATTAACGCAAGCGGGAGTGCCGATACTTCAACCGCCAGGCGGACATGCAATCTACCTGGATGCCAAACGGTTTACTCCGCATATTCCCCCTCATCAATTCCCTGGACAGGCAATCGTGTGTGAATTATTCCGGATTGGGGGGATCCGTGCCGTAGAGATCGGAAGTGTTATGTTCGGAAGAACCGATAAACATACAGGTAAATTTATACCTGCTCAACTCGAATTAGTAAGACTCGCTATACCCCGACGGGTTTATACACAGAGTCATATGGATTATGTAATTGAGTGCGTCATTGAGGTTTATAAAAACAGGAACCAACTGCGCGGGTACGAACTTATTTATGAAGCACCTCTGCTACGCCACTTTACGGCTGAATTTAAACCGTTATCTAATGGTTAACTCAATGATTCAATGCACTATTTGTTATACAGAGAATCATCATCTGGCATTGCATTGTAAGAAATGCGGTGCATTCCTACAGAATAAAATTGAGACACTAGATCTTTTTACCACCGCATGGGGTATCCTCGAAAATCCACACAAAACTTTTCAAAACATCGCTGTCTCCCGACATAAAAATTATTCAATTATTTTATCATTTTTAGCAGGTATTGGATTTGTCTTTCTTATATTCTGGTTACTTAAAACAGGAACAATGATTAATTCACTCATTAATTTAATCATTGCCGGGATACTAATCGGAATACCATTCGGAATAATTACTGTAATTATTTTTACACTTGTTTTTGTGATCATATCACGTTTGACCGGTACAATGGTTTCATTTAAAAATTGTTTTGGAGTGACCGCCTATGCACTAATGCCGGTTGTAATTTCTGCCATACTCGTTCTCCCATTGGAAATAATGACATTCGGGATATATTTTTTTTCAAATAATCCATCACCATATCTTCTTAAACCTACATCATATATTTTACTCTTGATTCTTGACGTGATCTTTGCAATATGGACATTATTTCTATTAGTTATTGGAATGAAAAAACTGACCGATCAAAGTTATTTACTATCAACAACTATTTTAATAATAAGTATTGCAATATTGACAGGAATATATTATGGAGGTTTTCAATTTCTTTTACCCTATTTAAAATGATTATGGAACGTGAGGTTTTTGAACAAATAGTAGAAAGGGCTTTTGATAAATTACCGCAAAATTTTAAGGAAGCATTGGAAAATGTAGGCATCCAGGTGGAAGATTATCCGGATGACGAGATAATAAAAAAAATGAATTTACCATCTAGATATAATTTACTCGGACTTTATCAGGGAATACCTTTAAATAAACGCGGAAGTTGGTACGGAATGAGCGGTGTCGTACCTGATAAAATATCACTTTATCAGAAAAATATAGAGGCAGTCTGCAGATCAGATGACCAGATTGAACAAAAAATAGTTGAGGTATTAATTCACGAAATTGGACATTATTTTGGTCTTGACGAAAATGAAATTAGAAATGCAGGATATTAAAATTTTTTTTATTATATTAAGAGATATTAAAGGACAACTATGGCAAAAGTAATATTTACAATATCTTACGAAATTCATCCCGAAAAAAGGGAGGAATATCTGGCGTTAATGCGACAAATAAAAAATTATCTTAAAGTTGTAAAAGGAAGAGATTATTCCTTTTATGAAATAAAAGGCAAAAAGAATAATTTTTCGGAAGTTTTCCAATTTCCTTCCCTGGATGAATATAATAATCTGGAAGACCATGATGAACAGATGACTGATTTTGTGGGCAGACTTGAACCACTGATTTTAAATGGCAAAATGAAGTATACAACATTAATTGAACTTGAATAAAAAGGGAAGTGGGAGCAGTGGAGAAAAAAAAGAAGACCATTGTGGTCGTAGAAGATGAAGCGGAACAGCGCGAAGCCCTAAAACTTTTTCTCATAGCAGAAGGGTACGATGTGCTGGATTTTTCATCTGCTGAAGAAGCATTACAGAAACTTCATACAACTAAACCCGATTTACTGGTTTCTGACATAAAATTACCGGGAATGGATGGAATTACCTTTTTCCATGAAATTAAAAAAATAAATGATCTTCGCAGTGTCCCATTCTTTTTTATATCCGCATTCAATGATCCACAAACGATTGCCTCTATCCGCGCAACAGGCGCAGTCGATTATATTACTAAACCATACGAACTTGATGAATTTTTAAATGTCGTTGTAAAAAGCCTCTCTTCTCCCCGCCGGTCCTAAATTACACAATCCAACTCTTAATCTGATTTTTTACCTTCAAGTATGGTTTTTAAAGTAATTTCCTCAGTACCTCGTTTTACTACAATCTCAACTTCCTGACCTGGTTGGCACTGTCCTAATACATACGTAAAATCATATATGTTTTTAATTTCTTTCCCTGCAAACTTGATAATTACATCATCCGCTTTTAAACCTGCTCTCTCCGCTGGACTATCAGGACGGGCGCCGGATATTTTCATCCCGGGAGTATCTCCAGCAAAATCGGGAATTATACCCAAACTTACTCTATTACCCTGACGCGTTGTACTAGGAGGAGGTAAGGTTGATGCAACTTTCGTAAATTGAGGACGCTGATCTCCATTAAGTAATCTTGTGGCAATGCGGGATACGAGTTTTAGTATCTTCTGCTCACCTGAATAATTAATCTTATCCCATGTATCGGAAGGTTTATGGTAATCTGAATGTAAATTTGTAAAGAAGAACATCACTGGAATATCCTTCTGGTAAAAGGAAACCTGATCACTCGGACCGATCCCATCCGGTTTTAAACGTAATGTCAAAGAGTCATAATTTAATATTTTAACTATTTCTTCAAATAATGGAGATGTCCCCATTCCTTCAATCACGAGTATGCTATCCTTCATACGTCCAATCATATCCATATTGATCATTAAAATTGTTTTATCAAGTGGATATATTGGATTATTTACATAATAAGAAGAGCCGAGAACACCTAACTCTTCACCTGAAAATGCGATGAATAATATGCTCCGTTTCAAGGAATCTCTGATAGAACTGAAATACTGTGCAAGTTCAAGAACACCTGCGGTACCTGATGCGTTATCATCAGCACCATGATGCGGTGCAAGCGTATCAGGTCTTAATGATCCCGAACCCTCGCCTCCCATTCCGAGGTGATCAAAGTGTGCTCCAATTATAAGAACTTCATTTTTTAAAACGGGATCGTTACCCTCTAAAAACCCAACTACATTGGAAGTTCCTGCAGATATTTTTAAAATTTGTGTCTGGAGAGAAACATTTACACCAGCAAAATCCATGGAATTCGGTGTAAGCGAGGAATTAATTTTGTTACGTATTGAATCTAAATTATATCCAATTTTTTTCATTAAGTTTGAGAATGCTTCCCATTGCATCGCTAATACTGATATTCCTGAATTTCCCATTCGTGGATCATCAAAAGAACTGATATTATCTCCTTCGGTTCCACGAGGATTTGTTAGAAATATTATTCCGGCTGCTCCCTTATCCCGTGCGGTAAAAGTTTTTGCCATAACTGAGGAATATTGGGATAATATACCCGTTGTATCGGGTGAATACCTCAGAACTGCAACAATCTTTCCGCTCACATTTATATTTTTATAATCATCATATTTTAATGATTCTGGCGCTGATATACCATATCCTGCAAAAACAATTGAAGTATTAAGTGTAGTATCAATGGAAAAGGATAGAGGCTTATAATCAGTGTGCAATTTAAAGTCAAGGGTTATTCCATTAATAAAAATATTCAATTTATTATCCGGACCGGGTATTCTTTTTGAGATAAATGAAAATTTTTGAAAATAAGAATTACCGTCACCAGCAGGTTTTAGTCCAAATTTCTTAAACCGTTCTGCAATATACATTGCCGCGAGGCTATCTCCCTTTTCGCCGCTTCTTCTTCCTTCAAGAGAATCTGAAGCAAGGTAACGTATATGCTGCTTTATTTCTTCCTGTGTAATGTCGGGAGATGTAATTAGAGAAATTTGTGGATAACATTGTAAAAGTACAATGAAGGTTAAAATAGATAATAATAAATATTTCATAGGATTTTTTTATAATTGTTTTGTTTCAATTATTTCCAGTAACTCTACGATTTTTCCAACCATACAGGTACTGGCAGAATATGTATAGTCACGTACAATTAATTTTGCAAATAAACTATCAATATGAATTAATTCGACATCATCACCAACAATTTCGTAACTTTTATTGTTCCCGTCGATAAATTGCCAGCAGCCACCTTCTATATCTCTGAAGTACATCATGCCTTCAATTATGTATGCATTCGGATCTCTTGTTGCATCCTGACAACAAAAGTAGTTAAGGCTAATGATGAAAATTATGAATATGAAAGTTAAATATTTTTTATTCATTCTAAAATAACAGAAACAATGGATTAAATATACGAAATATTTATTAAGAGACTTCTGAAAAATTAATTAAAAATATTTATTATACATAGTATCAAAGCCTTCATCGTGTATTATATTAGTAGCAACACTGATGAAAGGTAATCAGATCATGCGAAGTAATAAGATAAAAAATACGGATTTATTTACACAAGCAGCAAACAAACATTTCCAGAAACATATCAGAACCCAGAGCAAACAAGCATTGATGATTATAAAAAATAAGGTTGACTGGGATAAGCTTCTGGAACCGCTGGAAAAGAAGATTGCCAGAGAAAAAGCTGATCTGTCCCCAGCCGGTAGAAAACCGCATGATCTATTGGTCATTGTAAAATGTTTTCTTTTGCAAACCATTTATAATCTATCTGATCCTCGTCTTGAGGAAGAAATCGCGGATCGACGTAGCTTTCAAATATTCTTAGATTTGACCAGCGATGATTCCATACCTGATGAAACAAGCATCTGTCGGTACCGCGAACTGTTTGGCCGGCTGGGATTGGACCGTACACTGTTTGAGTCCTTTAACAAGCAATTATCTGCGCATAATCTAATCGTAGGTAAAGGGACTATAGTCGATGCAACCTTGAAACAAGCCCAAGCCACCCCTGCCAGTGATCGTGATAAAGACGCCACTTTCACCAAGCGAGGGGGAAAAACGACCTACGGTTACAAGGGCCATATTGGTGTTGATACCGATACCAATATTATTCACTCTCTTGAGTTCACCGGGGCCCATATTCACGACAGTGACAAATTTGATGATCTCCTTACCGGATCTGAACGTAAAGTCCTCGCAGATAAAGGCTATGCCAACAAACAGCGGAAGAAAATGCTTCAGCGCCAGGGTATCTGGTGTGGGATCTTGGATAAAGGCTATCGTGATACACCGTTGACGAAGAAGCAGCGCAAGCGCAATAAGCTTCTCTCCGCCGTTAGAAACGCCGTCGAACGACCCTTTGCGTACATGAAGCAGGTCTTGAACTATCAACGATGCCGATACTATAGTATCGCACGCAACCGAACTCAATTTATACTCTGTGCCGTTGTATACAATATGAGGAGAATGCTTTCACTCTCACCCACATGAACAAGGGAATTGAGCCCGTAATTCAGTGTAGAGGATGTACAAGTTATCAAAGAACAGATTGCAAACCGCCGATTAACGGTACTTAAGATCAACCAAATTTGAAAATAATTGTAAAGGACAGAATTTCAAGCTCTTTAACCTAATTTTTCAGATGTCTCTATTAAATTAATTCCCAATTAATTTTATAGTTAATAAAAAATTTTATTTGTATATTTATGTCGGACTTTATCATTACTTATGCATATTCCCGACGGATTTTTAGATACAAAAACTGCAATTGCAACTTCAGTATTTTCACTCACCGCTATTGCTGTAGCTTTACGCAGATTAAAAAATAACCTGGAACCTTCCCAAATACCTTTACTTGGACTTTCAGCATCATTTATTTTTGTTGCGCAAATGCTTAATTTCCCGGTGATTGGTGGTACATCAGGTCATCTTATTGGGGCTGTTCTTGCTGCTGTTCTTCTGGGGCCGGATGCAGCAATAATATGCATGACAGCAGTTTTACTCATTCAAACTTTCATTTTCGCTGACGGTGGAGTTGCTGCGCTGGGCGCTAATATCTTAAATATGGGAGTCATAGCAGTACTTGGAGGATATTCGGTCTATTCGATTATATTTAAATTTATTCGTTCACCACGCGGTACAATCATTGCAAGCATATTTGCAGGATGGTTTTCAATTGTAATTGCTTCTATTTTTTGTGCAGGTGAACTTGCCTGGTCAGGAACCTCTGATTGGTCTGTGATTTTTCCATCCATGACAAATATCCATATAATAATTGGAATTGGTGAGGGTATAATCACCGGACTTGTTATTGCAGCAATTTATAAAACTAAACCTGCTATTCTCGAAACATCACTCATAAAAAATTATTCTGGTTCTAGAAAATCAATTATTATTTATAGCTTAATTGTTGGAACCAGCCTGCTCTTGCTTGTCACACCATTCGTCTCCGAATGGCCCGATGGATTGGAAAGTGTTGCTTCAGCATTAGGTTTTGATGTTCAGGCAAAACAGGTGGACATTAATATTAAATTATTATCCGATTATTCAGTTCCTGGTTTGAACAATGCGATTATTGCTACCATAATAGCAGGATTATTGGGTGCATTTTTTGTTTTTTTATTAGCATTGGTCGTGGGGAAAATTTTAATTCAGAAAACAAAAAACCAGACTTCATCTTAAAGACTTAATAATAAATGCGGCACGATTTCATTGATCGATATAGTAGAATTGAAAGCCCGGTTCATCGCCTGCCGGTCGGATTAAAATTTATTTCACTTTTATTTCTTATCATCACAATTGTTACAGTACCCGGGAATTTATATCTCTTATTTCTTGCTATATTAGTTTTTCTCTTATCAATAGTAAAAATCAGTAAAATACCTTTTAGTTTTATATTCAAAAGATTGTTGCTGATGGAACCGTTTGTAATCGGAATTGCAATCCTTTCAATATTTCAACCTGATGGCCTATCGATATTTTTGAGAATATTGATAAAAAGCACATTATGTCTTTTAACGATTATTGTATTTTCAAATCTAACCAGATTTAGTGATCTCTTAAATTTTCTAAAGAAAATCAGAATGCCCTCTGTATTGTTAAATGTTATTGCACTAATGTATCGATACATCTTTATTTTAATTGATGAAGCGGAACGTATGCAAAGAGCAAGGAAGAGCCGCACTTTTACAGAGAATAAAAGAAGATACTGGTTGATGCAGGGTTCGTTGATTGGTCAATTATTTATTAGATCATACGAAAGAGGTGAAAGAATTTACCGTGCAATGCGTGCGCGAGGTTTTTCATGATACCAGCTATAGATATAAATAACCTATATTTTAAATATGAAGATGGAACAGAAGCTCTCCGGGGAATCAGTTTTCAAATAATGGAAGGAGAAACGGTTGGTATTATCGGTCCAAACGGTGCTGGAAAATCGACATTGATTCTTCATCTTAACGGACTTCTACCCGATTCAC
>Ga0101944_10003963_pt1 | contig 19418 bp, 17 predicted proteins | sample DewCreD2012metaG_FD_75245 | JGI IMG/M metagenome (GOLD analysis project Ga0101944, IMG submission 75245) | Hot spring sediment bacterial and archeal communities from British Columbia, Canada, to study Microbial Dark Matter (Phase II) - Dewar... ... | reverse complement strand
GCTGGTAGTTCACCGTGTAAAATGCGGCCAGCGACGTCCGCTCCCACCCCTTCGCCCCGCTCACTCCGCCTGCCGCGCCATAGCCGTAGAAATCTCTCCGCAAACCTTCCACCCGCAGCTGCCCCAGCGTTTGCGTATAGGTCCCGTTGGCTGAAACCCACGGGCGGAAAGCTAACCGCGAAGGCGGCGTCCCGGCATCCACGTCATCCAGTCCGCCCATCCCCCGCAGCCCCCCGAGACCCCACTGCCCCCATGTCAGGCTGCTCCCCGCGAGCAGCCATAGCGCAGCGGCGGTGCATCCTTCCACCCGAAACCGCTTCCGTTGTTCTTTCATGTATTTCCTCCTCTCGCAGCGCCGCCCGGCACACGCATCCTGCCTGCGCAGGAGACTCTCCCAATTCTACGACTTTCATCTTCTCTTCAAACCCGCCACTGGTACTGCATCCATCCTGCATCTTCCCCGCCCGCGCTCCTTCCCGCTGCATTCCGGCTTTGGCCGTCCGTCCATCCGTTACACTGGAATCAGACGCGAATGTCTCCGGCACTCTCTGCGCGTACTCTCGGCCCCGTCGCGCTTCTGCTCCTCTGCAATCCCCTGCTCTCCGCACAGCAACCCGCCGGACAGCTCGACGCCTCTCCCGCCCTGTTCTCCGTCCTGACCGCCCTGAATGCCGCCGGCTTCAACGAGGGATTGCAGTCCCCCAACACGCATCCCCTGCGCCGCCAGATGCTCGCGTGGGTCGAACAGCGCAATCCCCCCTCCCTCGAAAAAATCCGCGACTTTGTCACGGAACGCCGCGCCGAAACCCCTGCCGCCGAGCTTGCCCGCTACATCACCCTCGCCCTATGCACCGACGGGCCGCCCAACTTCAAGCCGCGTTTCAACCCCAGCCTCATGCCTCCGGAGACGCTGCCCATCGAGGGCATCCTCCCCCTTCTGGCCCGCTTCCACCGCGAAGCGGAACTCGATGAGGCTTTCCGGCGCGCGCAGCCATACTTCGATCAGGTCATCGCCCAGTACCACCAGCCCGTCACCGAGGCCATCTTCGAAGCCAACACCTACCTCCGCAATCCCACCTCCGGACTCCGCGGCCGCCGCTTCCAGGTTTTCATCGAGCTCCTCGCCCCCCCCAACATCGTCATCTCCCGCCTCCTCGGCGATGATTTCTTCGTCATTGTCACGCCCTCCCCGCGCCCCCGCGTCCACGACATCCGCCACGCCTATCTCGACCACCTGATCGACCCCCTCACCATCCGCTTCGGACCCGCCCTGGACGCCAAGAAGCCGCTCGCCGATCTCGCCCTCGGCTCTCCCCTCCTCCCCGAGGAATACAAGAACGATTTCTCCCGCCTTGCCGCCAAGAGCGCCGTCTTCGCCGTCGAGGCCCGCCTCGCCCGCTCTCAGGGACCCGCTCTTGTCCAGCAGGCCATGCGCGAAGGCTACATCCTCACCGCCGCCTTCTACGACGCTCTGGCCGCTTACGAAAAGCAGGAAGAGTCGTTTTCCCTGTACTTCCGCAAGATGATCGAGTCCATCGACCTCGCCCGCGAAGACCGCCGCATCGCCCAGATCGAGTTCGCCTCCGCCCCTGTCGTCCGCAAGGTCGAAGCTCCCAAGCCGCCTCCCCAGTCCCCTGCGGAGAAAGACCTTGAACAGGCCGAGAAGCTTTACGAGGTCCGCGACCTTGAGGCCGCCGGCGCGATCTTCCGCCGCGTTTATGCTTCCGACGCCGATCCGCCCCTCAAGGCCCGCGCCGCCTACGGCCTCGGCCGCATCGCCGCCCAGCAGAAGAATCTCGACCTCTCCCAGCAATGGTTTGAGCGCACGCTCGAACTCAACCCGGAACCCTTTGAACGCGCCTGGGCCCTCGTCTATCTGGGCCGGCTTGCCCGCGCTGCCCGCGACCCCGAGCTCGCCATGCAGCGCTACCAGGCCGCCCTTGCCGTCGAGGGCGCCAGCGAAGCTGCCCGCAAGGCCGCCCAGGCGGAGCTTGCCCAGCTCGCCGCGCAGTTGCAGCCCCGCCAGGCGCCATGATTTCTTTCAGTAAGGAACCTTTCGATATGACGCGTCCCCTCGTTCACACCATCCTCGTTTCCGCGCTGGCCGCTTCCTTCGCCCTCGCGCAGACCGCCAACCCCAAGCCCCCTCAGCCCAAGAGCCAGAAAGAGCTCGACGCCGTCCAGGCCATCTTCCAGGCGCCCGATCCCGATGCCCGCATCGCCGCCGCCAAGGAGCTTGTCACCAAATTTGCCGATACCGACTTCAAGGCCACCGCGTTCTACATCGGCGCCTTCTCCTACCAGCAGAAAGGCGATCTCGAAAACGCCATCGTCTGGGCCGAACAGGCTCTCGATGCAGACCCCAAATTTTACGCCGCCCAGCTCATGATCGCCAACGCGCTCGCCCTCCGCACCAAGGAGTTCGACCTCGACCGCGAGGAGAAACTTGGCCGCGCCGAAAAACTGGCCAAAGACGCCATCAACGTCATCAACGCCGCCCCCAAGCCGCGCCCCGACATCACCGACGAGCAGTGGGAGGCCGCCAAGAAGGATTTCATCGCCCAGGCTCACGAAGCCATGGGCCTTGCCGCTCTCGTCCGCAAGAAATACGACGTCTGCGCCTCCGAGCTCTCCACCGCCGCCTCGCTCGCCTCGCAGCAGGATCCTTCCCTGATGGTCCGTCTTGCCAACTGCCAGCTCCAGGCGGGCAAGCCCGACGACGCCCTCGCTCTCCTCGACAAGGTCCTCAACGACCCCAACGTCTCCGGCCAGATCAAGTCTGTCGCCGCGCAGCTCAAGGTCGACGCCAACAAGAAGAAGGCCGAAGCCGCAAAGTAGTCCCCCGATGAACGCGCCTCTGGAGGAGCTGGAATCCCTTCTCGGCTACCGCTTCCGCGACCGGGACCTGCTCCTCCGCGCGCTCACGCACAAGTCCCTCCGCGCCGAGTCCTCCGAGGAAGTCCAGCACAACGAGCTCCTCGAGTTCCTCGGCGACTCCATCCTCGGCTTCCTCGCCTCCGAGTTCGTCTTCCGCCTCCTGCCCGGCGGCAGCGAAGGCGACCTCTCCCGCCTCAAGGCCCACCTCGTCAGCGCTTCCCGGCTCCACAGCGTCGCCGTCGCCCTCGATCTCGGCCGCTTCCTCAGGCTCGGCAAGGGCGAAGAACAGAGCGGCGGACGGAACAAGAAAGCCCTCCTCGCCGACGCTCTCGAGGCCCTCCTCGCCGCCGTCTATCTCGACGCCGGCCCCATCGTCGGCCTCGATGTCTGCCGCCGCCTCCTCGAGCGCTTCCTTTGGCCCGTCCTCGAGTCCAGCCTCTCCGCCGCCTCCGACATCCCCGTCGATCCCAAGAGCGCTCTTCAGGAACTCGCCCAGTCCCGGAAGCTCCCTCTGCCCCGCTACGCCCTCATCGCCCAGTCCGGCCCCGAACACGCGAAACTCTTCACCGTCGAGGTCCGCCTCGGTCCCGGCCGCGCCGCCGCCGCCCAGGCCAGTTCCAAGAAAGCCGCCTCGCAGAAGGCGGCCGCCATCCTCCTCGATCAGCTCCGCACCGAACTCAGCCAGCCTGGCGGCGCCTGCATGGAATCCTCCGCCGTCTGATCCTCCCTGTTTCAGACAATTTTCTCTGGAAAAGGTGCCGCAATCGGATACCCTGTGAGAAGGAGCCTCTGCATCCATGTCCGATCGAGCTTCCATTCTCCGCGCGGCCCTGGAGCGCCGCCAGGCCCTCGTCGTCCCGGGCTGCCACGACGCCCTCAGCGCCCGCATCATTGAATCCGCCGGCTTCGAGGCCATCCAGGTCTCTGGCTTCGGACTCGCCGGCTCTCTCCTTGCTCTCCCCGACGTCGGACTCGTCGAGATGAAAGACATCCTCGACATCACCGGCAACATCGTCCGCGCCGTGAAGATCCCCGTCATGGCCGACATCGACACCGGCGGCGGCAACGCCCTCAACGCCGCCCGCATCACCGAACGCCTCATCGAAATGGGCGTCGCCGGCGTCAACATCGAAGACCAGGTCTTCCCCAAGCGCTGCGGCCACATGGAAGGCAAACAGGTCATCTCCGCCGAAGAGATGGCCGGCAAGGTCCGCGCCATGGCCGATGCCCGCTCCCGCTCCGGCCGCGATCTCGTCATCAACGCCCGCACCGATGCCTACGCCGTCCTTGGCCTTGACGAAGCCATCCGCCGCGCCAATCTCTACCTCGAATCCGGCGCCGACATGGCCTTCATCGACGGCATCGGCACCCGCGCCGACATCGAGCGCGCGGTCCGCGAAATCCGCGGCCTGCTCTCCGTCAATCTCATGGACGCCGTCACTGGCGTCAAGACCGAACTCATCCCCATCCCCGAGCTCGCCGCCATGGGCGTCGCACGCGTCTCTGTCCCCATCGCGTCCATCCTCGTCATGCACCGCGCCCTCACCGATTTCTTCTGCGATCTCCGCAACTCCCCCACAGGTCTCCTTGCCGGAGAGACCCGCCGCCTCACCAGCTTCAAAGACTACACCGCCTTCGTCGGTCTCCCCGAATACCGGGAGCTCGAAAACAGATACCTGCCCCGCCGCGCCAGCGCTTCCTGAGGAGGCTCCCCTTATGACTCTTGCCGAGAAGATCCTCGCCCGCGCTTCAGGCCGCTCCCGCGTCGCTCCCGACGAGATCGTCGTCGCCGACGTCGATCTCGCCATGAGCCACGAGAACGCCGACCTCGTCCGCAAGGCCTTCCTCGAAATCGGCGTCCCCCGCGTCTGGGACCCCGAGAAAATCGTCATCATCTTCGACCACCGCATCCCCGCTGAAAGCGAGAAAACCGCCGCCACCCACAAGGCTGTCCGCGAGTTCGTCGGGCAGCAGGGAATCCGCCATTTCTACGATGTCGGCCGCGGCGGCATCTGCCATCAGGTGCTCGCCGAAAACGGCCACGTCCAGCCCGGCATGGTCGTCGTCGGCACCGATTCCCACACCACCACTCACGGAGCCTTCGGCGCCTTCGCCACCGGCATCGGCGCCACGGAAATGGCCGGCGTCTGGGTCGAAGGCAGGCTCTGGTTCAAGGTGCCCTCTACTCTCCGTATCGAAGTCGAAGGCCAGTTCGCCCCCTGGGTCTCCGCCAAGGACCTCATCCTGTCCATCATCGGCAGGCTCGGCGCCGCCGGTGCCGACTACCGCGCCGTCGAGTTCGACGGCAGCGCCATCCGCCGCATGACCATCGCCTCGCGCATGGTTCTCTGCAACCTTTCCATGGAAATGGGCGCCAAGGTCGCCTTCACGCCCGTCATGGAGATCGCGCCCGATACCGACGCCCGCTACGAGCGCGTCCTCCACATCAACCTCGACTACGATCTGCCCGAGCCTCAGATCGCCTGCCCCCACTCCGTCGATCACGTCAAGCCCGTCTCTGCCCTCGACGAGATCCCCGTCCATCAGGCCGTCCTCGGCTCCTGCACCAACGGCCGCCTCGAAGACCTCGAAATCGCCGCCACAATTCTCCGCGGCCGCCGCGTCCACCCCCAGACCCGCCTCATCGTCATCCCCGCCTCCCAGCGCGTCTATCTCGACGCCATGCGCCTCGGCTATCTCGAAACCCTCATCGAAGCCGGCGCCATCGTCAATCCGCCCGGCTGCGGCCCCTGTGTCGGCGTGCACCAGGGCATCCTGGCCGCCGGCGAAGTCTGCATCTCCTCCACCAACCGCAACTTCATCGGACGCATGGGCAGCAAGGATTCCTTCGTCTACCTCTCGAGCCCTGCCGTCGTCGCCGCCTCGGCCGTCGCCGGCCGCATCGTCCATCCCGCAATCGTCATGGCAAAGGAGGACGCCCATGTCTGACGCTTCCTCGATTCTCCGCGGCCGTGTCGCCGCCGTGCTCGGCCCCAACATCGACACCGACATCATCTACCCCGGCCGCTACCTCAACATCACCGACCGTGAGAAGACGGCAGAACACCTCTTTGAACTCGCCTACCCCGAAATCCGCCCGAAGCTCCAGCCCGGCGATTTCATCGTCGCCGCAGCCAACTTCGGCTGCGGCTCCAGCCGCGAGCAGGCCGCCGCGGCATTGAAATTCTCCGGATGCGGCGCCGTCATCGCCGCCAGCTTCGCCCGCATCTTTTACCGCAACGCCATCAACCTCGGCCTGCCCGCCATCGTCAGCCCTGCAGCCCACCTCGAATGCGGCGAGGGCGACGACCTTGAAATCGACCTCGCCGGCGGCCTCATCCGCAACCTCTCGCGCAACCTCTCCATCGCCGCCGCTCCCCTCGATCCCCGCGCCATCGAACTCATCCGCGCCGGCGGCCTCATCCCCTATCTCAAGGCCAAGTATGCCTCCGCGCCCGCGGCAAGCTGAGTTTCAGGAGGAATTGCACCATGGCCAGACACCAGATCGCATGGCTCCCCGGCGACGGCATCGGCGTCGAAGTCGCCCAGGCCGCCCGCCTCGTTCTCGACGCCGCCGGCTACGAGGCCGATTACCACCACGGCGACATCGGCTGGCATTTCTGGGTCACTGAGGGCGACGCGCTGCCTCAGCGCACCCTCGATCTCCTCGCCCGCACCGAGTGCGCCTTCTTCGGCGCCATCACCTCGAAGCCCGCCGTCGAAGCCGCCCGCGAGCTCGCGCCCGAACTCCAGGGCCGCGGCCTCACTTACCGCAGTCCCATCGTCCGCATGCGGCAGTTGCTCGACCTCTACATCTGCCAGCGCCCTTGCCGCGCCCTGCCCGGCAATCCGCTCAATTACCGCGAGGGCATCGATCTCGTCGTCTTCCGCGAAAACACCGAAGGCATGTATGTCGGCGTCGAGTTCCCCCAGGTGCCCGAATCCTTCTACGCCGAGAAGACGATGAGCCGCATCCCCCGCGATGCCGCCATCTCCATCCGCTCCATCACGGCCAAAGCCTCTTACCGCATCGTCAAGGCTGCCTTCGAATTCGCCCGCCGCAACGGCCGCCGCAAGGTCACCGCCGTCCACAAAGCCAACGTCCTGCGCGCCACCTGCGGCCTCTTCCTCGAGCAGGCCACCGAAGTCGCCGTGATGTATCCGGATATCGAGTTCGACACGGCCAACGTCGACGCCATCTGCATGTGGCTCCTCAAGAGCCCCCGCAACTACGACGTCATCGTCACCACCAACCTGTTCGGCGACATCCTCTCCGACCTGTGCGCCCAGCTCGTGGGCGGCATGGGCTTCGCTTACAGCGGCAACATCGGAGAGAAATATGCCGTCTTCGAGCCCACCCACGGCTCCGCCCCGAAATACGCCGGCCTCAACAAGGTCAACCCCATCGCCTCGATCCTCGCCGCCGCCATGATGGCCGGCTGGACCGGCGAAAAGGAGATCGAGACCGCCATTCACAGGGCGGTTGAAGAAGTCGTCCGCCGCGGCGAAGTCCGCACCTACGACATGGGCGGCTCTTCCACCACCATGCAGATGGCCGAAGCGATCGCCGCCGAGGCTGCACGGCTCCGCGCTCACGCCTGACTGTCGCCACGCTCCATCTTCAGGAGCGCCCGGATGCGCCACGCGGCTCGCTCCGCGCCGTGCATGACGCCTCATGCCGGCAATGCCGCTGCATCGTCCGGCTGCCCGGGAGGCCGCGCTTCTCGAACGCGGCCCGGGGACGAAGCGCGCTTCCTGCCATGCAGCAGGAATCGGCGGGCCGATCGCGCTTCGTCCTCCGCCGGAAAACGCACAGTCCTGCAAACCAGGACACGGCTCAGGGGAAGCTGTAGGTCGTCGTCAGCTTGTAGAACGAACCGGTCCCGTCCGTCGCCGGCCTGCTCATCACATCCGGCCCGGCCGTGAACCGCACGCTGAACTTGCCCATCGTCGCCTGCACATACGGCCCGAACCACTTATACACGCCGGCCCCGCGCGGCGCTCCCGTCCCGCTCGGCGACGAGTCCAGCTGCTCGTAGTGCAGACCCGCCGATACCAGTTTCGAGAACCGCGCTCCGCCGTTCACCCAGTAATGCAGAAAGTTGTTCTGCACCGGAACCGTGACCAGCGACCCGCCCGCGCCCGCCGTTCTGCCCTTGCGCAGCGCCGTATAGCGGCCCAGATAAAACTCGCCCTCGGCCCGGTCGGTCGACAGGTTCACCGTGATGTTCGGAACAATGCCCTCCAGCGCCATTGCGTACGAGCCGTTCGACAGCAGCCGCCCGTTCAGAAAGCCGAGCTGCGGATTCCACGTCAGCTTGCCGCCGAGCGTGCGGATGTTGACGCCCGAGCCGAATTCTGTCCAGAGCGCTCCTCCGCCTCCCGTGCCGAACGAGGGCGTCGTCCAGATGATGCCGTACACGGTCCAGTCAAGACGTTCGTTGGCCTTGTAGCCCGCGCTGAATGTCGGATAAAAGCCGAAAAATGCATCCTGATTCAGGGAAACACGGTACGAAACCCGGTCGTCAGCGCCCGATTGCGCATGAAGGTGCGGAGAAAATCCAAGTGCAAACACACTGAGAGCAGCAACAGTTCTTGCAATATTCACGAGAAACAGTCCTCCTGGGAACGGTTTTTAGCGGCGATCTTCAGGGAACAGCAGGGAAGGGACCGGACGGGGGTCTGCGGCCAAAGGCTGATTCTGCCAGTCAGGTGGGCACGACAGCCAAACTGTACTGTAACATGAAGTCAAGATGTGCGGATATCCGAACTTTTGATGGACCCGATCACGGAAACTGTTGAAAAATCCCCCACATCAACAGGGAGATTGACGCGCCCAATGGACTCGTCCCCCGCGCAGTCGGCGCGTCATTCCATGGACTGTCTCAACGGAAGCGGTATGCGGGTTCAGAATCCGGGCGCTTTCCACGCGATCTCGCCGCCGACAATGGTCACGATCGGCCCGCCCCGGAATGTCCGGCCGCTGAACGGCGTGTTCGCGCTCTTCGACAGCGAATTCTTCACGTCGTACGTCCAGGGATACTCGGGGTGGAAGATCGTGACGTCGCCGGCGTATCCGGGCTTCAGCGCTCCCCGCGCCTGCTCGCCTTTCCATCCGATGATGCGCGCCGGCTCGCTGGTGAAGAGTGCGATCAGCCGCTCGAGCGGAATGCGGCCGGAATGCACCAGCACTTCCAGAGCGACGCCAAGCGCGGTCTCCAGCCCGATGATGCCAAACGGGCAGCGCTCGAACTCCTGCATCTTGTCATCGCCCGCGTGCGGCGCGTGGTCGGTGGCCAGGCAGTCGACCGAGCCGTTGACGATGCCTTCGATCACGGCTTCCGTGTGTTCGGGTCCGCGCAAGGGCGGCTTCATCTTGTAGTTCGAATCGTAGGGCCGCATATGGCCCGTGTGCAGCGCAATGTGGTGGGGCGTCGCCTCGCACGTCACCGGCAGTCCGCGCCGCCGCGCGAAGCCGACCATCGCCACGGCGTTCTTCGTCGAGATGTGGGCGACGTGATACCGGGCGCCGGTCAGCTCGGCCAGCAGGATGTCGCGCGCCACCATCACGTCTTCCGCCGCCGCCGGGATTCCGCGCAACCCCAGGCGCACGCTGTCGGCGCACTCGTGCATGTCGCCGCCCGCGGAAAGGTGCAGGTCCTCGCAGTGCTGAATCACCGGGATATCGAGCGCCCGCGCCGTCTCCATGGCGCGCCTCATCACGCGCGCGTTCATCACCGGGCGCCCGTCGTCGCTGATGGCCACTGCGCCCGCGGCCACCATCGACCCGATCGCGGCCAGCTCCTCGCCCTCGCTGCCTTTCGTGATCGCGCCGATCGGAAAAACGTTGACCACCGCTTCGCGCCGCGCCTTCTCCACGATGTACGTCGTCACTGTGGCCGAATCGTTCACCGGGTTCGTGTTCGGCATGCAGCAGACCGTCGTGAATCCCCCCGCCGCGGCAGCGCGCGATCCCGTCGCGATCGTTTCGGCGTGCGTGAACCCCGGCTCGCGCAGGTGCACGTGGATATCGATGAAGCCGGGCGCCACCACGAGCCCTGCCGCGTCCAGCGTGTCCGCGCCCGGCGCGGACAGATCCTTGCCCACTGCGGCGATGCGGCCTTCTTCGATCAGCACGTCGGCCACGCCGTCATGGCCCGACGCCGGGCAGATCACCCGCCCATGGCGGATCAGCAGTCTCCTCACGACAGCAACACCCTTTCCAGCACGGCCATGCGCACGGGCACGCCGTTCTCCACCTGGTTCAGGATCATCGACCGCTGCGAATCGGCCACTTCGGACGAAATCTCGCGCCCCCGGTTCATCGGCCCCGGGTGCATGACGATCACCTCCGGATGCGCGAGATCGACGTGCTCCTGCCGCAGCCCGTAAAAGCGGAAGTACTCTCCCGCCTGCATCGGCGGCTCGTGGATGCGCTCCAGCTGCACGCGCAGCATCATGATCACGTTCGCCCCGCGCACCGCGCGCCGCATGTCATATTCGATCTCGACGCCCTTCGCCATGGCCGCCATCTCGCGCGGCAGCAGAGGCGGCGGGCCGCACAGCACCACGCTGGCGCCGAACTTCGACAGCAGGAAAATGTTGGACCGCGCCACCCGGCTGTGCAGGATGTCGCCGATGATGACCACCCGCAGCCCTTCCAGCCGGCCGCACCGGTCGAGAATCGTGCGCGCATCGAGCAGCGCCTGCGTCGGATGCTCGTGCGTCCCGTCTCCCGCGTTCACGATCGGCGTCGACAGATGCCGCGCAAGGAAGTGCGGCGCGCCTGAAGCCTGGTGCCGCATCACGATCACCGAAGGCCGCATCGCCGACAGCGTGTTCAGCGTGTCCACCAGGCTCTCGCCTTTCGCCACGCTCGAGCCTGCGGCCGTGATCGACAGCGTGTCCGCCCCCAGCCGGTGCGCGGCGATCTCGAAACTCGAACGCGTCCGGGTCGAGTTCTCGAAAAACGCGTTCACCACCATCATGCCCGTGCACGTGTTGACCTTGGCGAACGTCGGTCCCCCGTGCGGCTGGAATGCCACGGCGCGGTCAAGGATGCGCTCGATTTCCGCGCGGTCCAGATCCTCGATCCCGAGCAGGCTGCGGCCCATGGCGCGCCTCCTCAGCCGGCCTTCTCGACCAGCATCACTTTCTCGACGCCGTCGATCTCCTGGAACTTGACCTCGATGATCTCGCGCGACGACGTCGGCACCTTGCGCCCGATGAACTGCGCTTCGATCGGCAGCTCGCGGTGGCCGCGGTCGATCAGCACCAGCAGCTGCACGCGCGCCGGGCGGCCGTGCTCGAACAGCGCATCGAGCGCCGCCCGCACTGTGCGGCCCGTATACAGCACGTCGTCCATCAGAATCACGTCTTTGCCCGTGATCGGGAAGTCGATCTGCGTGGCCGCAACCACGGGCTTCGGGCCGATGGTCGAAAGGTCGTCGCGGTACAGCGTGATGTCAATGGCGCCGACGGGAATCTTCAGGTTTTCCAGCGTTTCGATCTTGCGCGCGATGCGCTCGGCCATCGGCACCCCGCGGCGGCGGATGCCGATGAATGCGAGATTGGCCGGATCGGCGGCCTTTTCGAGCACTTCATGCGCCAGGCGGACCAGTGTGCGGTCCATCTCCGAGGCGCTCATCAGTTGGGCTTTTTCGCGGGTGGCGCTCATCGGACTTCAGTGTACTAATTTCAGTGCCGCCGCATGCGGTCGCGCACCCGCCGGGCCGTCCTTTCCAGCTCCTCCAGCTCTTTCAGCGCCTTGATGGAGAGCACGTGGCCCTTGCTCTGCTCCAGCTCTTCCTGCACGGAATCGAGGATCTTCCGCATGCGCTCCAGGTCTCTCTGGTTGGCCTCGTAATTGGCCTTGATCACGGCTTCCGACCACAGCCGCCCGTCGGGCAGCCGCTTCGGTTCTTCCCTGCCGGGCGGCGGCGAGGGCAGCTGCTGCGCGCCGGCAGACAACGAGCACAACAGGAGGGCCGCCAGGAACCGCCTGCTAGACTGAACTCTGATGAAGGACGTTGGCATTGGCATCATCGGCCTCGGCAATGTCGGAGGGGGAACACTTACCATTCTCTCGGAAAACGCCGCGGAAATCGCCCGCAAGCTCGGCTTCCGCCTGCGCGTCGTCGCGGTCTGCAGCCGCAATCCGGCGGCGCGTTCTCTGCCCGCTGGCGCGGCGCCAGCCCTTGTCACCGCCGACTGGCGCGAAGTGGTGGCGCATCCAGAGGTCGAGATCGTCGCCGAACTCGTCGGCGGAACCGCCGTCGCCGCCGAAATCGTCGAGGCAGCGCTTGATGCCGGAAAGAGCGTAGTGACGGCGAACAAGGAGCTCGCCGCCCTGCGCGGCGCCGAGCTGTGGCGGAAGGCGGAAGCCCGCGGCGCGGCGCTTGCCATGGAAGCCAGCGTCTGCGGCGGCATCCCCATTCACGCCGTGCTGCGCGAGGGCATCGCCGGAGACCGTGTCGAAGCCCTCTTCGGCATCCTCAACGGCACGAGCAATTACATCCTGACCGAAATTGAGCAGCACGGTGCTCCGTTCGGCGACGTGTTGGCCGAGGCGCAGCGGCTTGGGTACGCCGAGGCCGACCCGGCTGCCGATGTCGATGGATACGACGCCCGCTCGAAGCTCGTGCTGCTGGCCTCGCTCGCCTTTGGCGTGCGTCTCCAGCCGGCGTCTGTTCCCACTGAAGGAATCCGGCGCGTCTCGCCGATCGACTTCGAATACGCCCGGCAGCTCGGCTGCACCATCCGGCTGCTCTGCGCGGCGCGCCGCGCCCAGGACGGGCTGTTCGTCAGCGTCCGTCCGTCCCTGTTGCCGCTGATGACGATCATGGCCGGCGTCCGCGGCGCTTACAACGCCGTGTGGGTGCGCGGCGCCTATGGCGCGGACACGTTCTATTACGGACGCGGCGCCGGACCGCTGCCGACCGGCGTGGCTGTCGTCAGCGATCTGATGCGCGTGGCGCGCGAACTCCGCCCCGCCCCCGCGCATCGCGTGCCGCCGTTTGCTGCGCGCACGCTGGAAGACGCCGAACCGCTGCCCATCGGACTTCAGGTGCGGCCCTGGTATCTGCGCTTCCGCATCAAGGACCGCCCAGGCATCATCCGCGACCTCTCCACGATCCTCGCGCGCCACGCCATCTCGATCGACGCCGTGCTGCAGTTGCCGGAGCAGGACAAGCAGGACCTGCCGTTCGTGATCACGCTCGAAAGCTCGCCCGAAGCGGCCGTGCGCGCTGCGCTTCAGGAGATGGCTCAGCTTGATTTCATGGTCGAGCCGCCCCTGGCAATGCCCATCGAGAAGGGCGTCTGAGGCGTGTTCCGGGCTGCCCGTTTCCCGTCCAGTGCGGCGGATCCATCCCGCAAAGAGCCCGGTTCAGCGCCTGCGGTCACAGGCTGCGGGCGGCGTCGACAAGATCGGAAAACACGCCGTAGGCCGTCTGATCGAGGCCCGGATTCAGGCTGAAAACGCCAAGGTCGCCCATCGTGTCCGTGTGGAGCACGAGGACGTTCGACGTCCCTCGGACCTGCGCCAGCAGGTCGCCCGCATCGAGCACTTCAGCGCGGACGCGCAGCGAAACCCCCTGCGCCGTGCGCCTGCCGCGGCTCACCAGCACGATGCGTTTGCCTGCCCGTTCGGTTTCGGCGATTTTCTCCGGCGACAGCCGCCCGATGCCGCGGCGGTTGACCTCGGCGGGCGTCACGCGCGCGTCCATGACAACGTTCGCCAGAGCAGCCGCCTTGCAGGCGCTGTCCCAGCCGTCGATGTCGAACCATGGATCGGCTTCGGTGACGCCGAGCCGGCGCGCCTCTTCGATGCCTTCTTCGAGAGTCAGCCCGCGCCTCATGGCATCGAGGATCACCTGCGTGGTGGAGTTCAGCACGCCCGCGAAGCCGAGCACGCGCGTGCCCGGCAGGCAGTGGCGTGCGAGGTTGAACACAGGCGTGCCGTCCATCACCGAGGACTCGAAGCGGAACTCGACCCCCGCGCGGCGCGCCTCCTCCGCAAGCGCGGCGTAACAGCAGGCGATGGGCCCCTTGTTGGCCGTCACCACGTGCATGCCTCGCGCGAAAGCAGCGCGGATGTGGCTGGCGGCCGGCTCGCCGTTTTCCGGATTCAACGTCGTGAGTTCAACGAGGATCTCCGCTCGCGAACGGTCCAGAAACTCCTCCGCGCTCGCCGCGGGCGGGCCGAACGCGGGCTCTTCGGGCAGTCCATGCAGATCGTACGCGGTGCCGTGGCGCAGCGTATGCGCAGCGACAATGCGGAATGGATAGACGTGCCGCTGCCGCGCGATCAGCCGCGCCAGCGCGCGCGCCACTCTGCCGTAGCCAAGAATTGCGACTCTCAAAACTCGAGCTTCTCGATCAGGGCGTTCAGTTCATTCTCCAGCGTAGCCTTGCGGCGGCGCAGTTCGCTCTGGCGGTCGCGGAGCTGCACGATGCGGACGTCGCCTTTGGCCAGCTCGGCTGCATAGCGGTTGACCATCTCCTGCTGTCCGGCCACATTGCGCAGCGTGTTGATGTTCTGCCGGAGCCGTTCCTGCTCGCCGCTCAGCTCTCTCAGTTCGGTCTCGGTGCGGCGCTGCTCGGAGTCAGCCTCTGCGATCTCGCGCTTCTTTGCGGCGATGGCCTCCAGCTGCTGCCGCGCAGCTGCGCTGAGCGAACGGTTCTGCGTGTAGCGCACCAGGATATCCGGCGTGAGCGACGTCACTGCGGTGGAGCTTTCCATTTCGCGCTCCTCGGCAACCGCAAGCTTCGCGCTGCCCTGCGCCGGCAGGGCGACGGAGAAGCGGTACGACGCCGCCGTGGTCTCGTCCGCCTTCGGCTTGGCCAGTTTCCACCCGGGCGTGACGGCGTGCTCGACGAGCAGCGTCTTCTCTTTCGCGTCCGCATTGGACACCGTGTAAACGGTCGTGCGCACCAGGGCGGTGCGCGTGGTGAGCACGCCGCGGCTGGCCTTCAGGCTGCGGATTATCTCTTCGCCGGATTCGAAGTTCGTCGTCACGCGCACAGCCTGGTCGACGGCGTAGCTGATGAGCCGCCTCTCGCCGCTCTTGAGCACTTCCATCAACGCTTCGCCGGAGTAGCCGGAGGAGTGGTAGACGGTGATGGGCCCGCCGTCGAGCGTCTTGCCCGTGGTGTTGGTGATCTCGGCGGCATGGCGCGGGTTGGCCTGAGAGCGGTCCGAATAGATGAGCAGCCTGCGGGCGGCGATCCTGCCCTGGAAGAAGGGCAACAGGAGCGATTCGCCGGCGCGCGCGTTGACGGGCGTGGAGAAGCTATATTCGAACAGCTCGCCGGCTTCGCGCCCTTCGGCGGCGGAGTCCACCGCGCTCATCTCCATCTCCAGAGGAGCGGGTGCCGCGGCCTTCGCCTCTGCCGTCTCGGCCATTGGTCCGGCGGTCTTCGCCATCATCCGATTCGTCCGCCCCGCATCGGCGCGGGCCATCTGCGGCGCGGGAAGAGCGCCGCCGATGACGCCGCCGGCGTGGGTCTGGGGCGCCTCAGGTTCAATGCCGGGCAGCTCGACGACTCTGCGCTGCACGTAGCGCGCCTCGAGCAGACGCGTGAGGAACGAGACAGGCTTGCCGCTGACGACGCTGAGCGCCACCTGATTCCAGTCCTCGCCGGTCGCGTTCTCGACGATGGCCCAGCCTTCCAGCGTCGCCTCGCCCGCGTCGGGCAGCAGCAGGCGGTACGTGGATTTCCAGACCGGAGCGGGAGCGAGGTAGCGGGCGGTCAGGCGCCTCTCGCCCGAGCCGGCGAGATCGACATGGACGGTGCGGCGGTCCGGAGTGAGATCTTTCGCCATGCGCGCCAGGGCGTCGGAAAGCTGCTGCTGCAGCCCCGGATCGGCAAGGCGGATGTCGGAGGCAGCGTCGAGATCGAACGCGGCGAGAGAGCCGGAATCCAGCAAAAGCGTGAGTTCCTGTTTTTCACCCTGGTTCGGCAGCGGCGCCAGCCGCCCGGAGACGATGACGCCGGAGACGGAGTTGCCGCGGTATTTCATCTCCAGCCGCGCCCCGCGCCACTGGTCCAGCAGGTGGACAAGCGGCTGCTGCGGATTCAGCCGGACCACCCGGGGCGCTTCCCCTGAGCGGCCCGGATCGTTGAATTCATATCGCACGCGCAGAACGCCGCCCGGGGCGTCGAGAACGAGAGACTTGAGAACGTCGTCGAGCTCCGCCGCACGGAAGTCGAGCGTAGCCGCCTCGCCCGGCTTGACCGTGCCGGAACGCTCATAGAAGGCGACGCCGTTCTTGTACACGACGACGCGTTTCACGGGCAGCGGCGCCGCCTGCGCAAGCCACGCGGCGATCAGGGCGGCCATGATGAATCTCATGCGTTTCCTCCTCTGGTCATGATAAGGTCAAGAACACGCACCTGCGGCCATGGCCATCCTTCTTGTGGACGACGAAAAGCCGCTGCTGGCGCTGCTTCAGCGGTTTCTGGAGCGCGCCGGCTACCGGGTAGACGTGTCCGAGACCGGATTCGGTGCGCTGGAAAAGTGCCGAATTTCGCCCTGCCCGTATTCTGTGGCGGTGCTGGATCTGAAACTGCCGGACATCAGCGGCGCGGAGCTGTTGCCGCGGCTGCTGGAAGCCGCGCCGGATCTCCGGGTGATCGTATCGAGCGGCACCCCGTACAGCCCTCAGGCGCTCCCCGAGGCGCTGCAGCCGCGCGTCGAGGCTCTGCTCAAGCCCTTCATGCCGAAAGAGCTGCTGGCTGCCATCGAGCGGCTGGCGCCGCGGGCGCGCGGCGCGTCAGTCTAGCAGCGCCTTCAGGCGCTCGGCGAAGTTCTCTTCGTCCTCGGTCCAGAGGAGTTTCCGCTCGGCGATCAGCTCGTTTTCCAGATCCATAGCCAGGTGCAGGACGCTGCGGATGTTGGATTGCACGGGGCGCAGAGCGTCGCTGGAAGGCTCCGGCAGATACAGCCGCTGCGGACCAAGGTCGATGCGGACGTGCTCGCCGCGCGGCGCCTCGAACAGCGGCGCGAAGATTTCCAGATACACCGTGGACGGCTTCAGCTCCCACTCGCCCGTCCATTGATACAGATCCCAGCGCATCTGGATCTGGATGGCGATGTCGTCGTGCAGGTGCTCCTGGACGCGCGACGCCGCCGCCTGCGGATCCAGATCGCCGTCGTAGTATTCCTCGAGCAGCGGGGCTTCGCGGAAGGCGATGGGATAAATGCGCATGACGCCGCCAGGCTTCAGGCGGGATTGAGGGAACACGCCAACGGCTTTCTTCAGATACAGCGGCAGACCAACCGGAGCAAAGTTTTTCAGCCAGAGCGAGAGAAACAGCGGGTCGTGCACGGCGGATCAGCCTCCGATGCGGCGGTAGACGGCGACGGCGAGCGGCGGCAGCGTCAACGACAGGCTCTGGCGGCGGCCGTGCATCTCCACGCGGTCGGTCCAGAGCTCTCCGTCGTTGCGGACGCCGCTGCCTCCGAAACGCTCCCAGTCGGTGTTGAGCACTTCGCGGTACACGCCCGGCTCGGGGACGCCGATGCAATAGTTCTCGCGCACGACAGGCGTGAAATTGCAGACCCACACCGTGAAATCGCGCCGGTGTTTCGACCACCGCAGGAAGCTGATCACGCTGGAGTCGACGTCATGAAAGTCGATCCAGTCAAACCCGTTCCAGTGAAAATCGACTTCGTACAGAGTGGGCTCCGAGGCGTAAAAGTGATTCAGTTCCCGGACAAACTCCTGCAGCTTCCGGTGGAAATCGTACTGGAGCAGGTCCCAGCGGAGCTGCCCCTGCCAGTTCCACTCCTCATACTGGCCGAGCTCGCAGCCCATGAAGAGGAGCTTCTTCCCCGGATGTCCGTACATATAGCCGAGAAAGGCGCGCACGTTGGCGAAGCGCTGCCACTCGTCGCCGGGCATCTTGGCGATCAGGGACGCCTTGCCGTGCACCACCTCGTCATGCGAGATGGGAAGCAGGAAGTTCTCGGTGAAGGCGTACAGGAGGCTGAAGGTGATCTGGTTGTGGCGGAACTTGCGGAAAAGCGGATCGGCGCGGAAGTAGCCGAACATGTCGTGCATCCACCCCATGTTCCACTTCATCGTGAAGCCGAGCCCGCCGGCGTAGACCGGGTGGGAGACGCCGGCGAAGGACGTCGACTCCTCGGCGATGGTGACGGCGCCGGGGACCTTGTGCGCTTCTTCGTTGAACTTGCGGAGGAATGAAATGGCTTCGAGGTTCTCGTTGCCGCCGTATTTGTTGGGAATCCATTCGCCGTCCCTGCGGCCGTAATCGAGGTACAGCATGGAGGCGACGGCATCGACGCGCAGTCCGTCGATGTGGTACTCCTTCAGCCAGAAAATCGCGTTCGAAATCAGAAAATTGCGCACTTCATTGCGCGCGTAGTTGAAAATCAGCGTGCCCCATTCCTTGTGTTCCCCGAGCCGCGGATCCTCGTATTCGTAGCAGGCGGTGCCGTCGAAACGGGCCAGACCGTGCGCGTCTTTGGGGAAGTGGCCCGGCACCCAGTCGACAATCACGCCGATGCCGTTCTGGTGGCACTGATCGACGAAGTGCCTGAAGTCGTCCGGCGTGCCGAACCGGGCGGTGGGCGCGTAATAGCCCGTGACCTGGTAGCCCCAGCTGCCGGCGTAAGGATGCTCCATCACGGGCATCAGCTCGATGTGCGTGTAGCCGAGCCGCTTGACGTAAGGAACCAGGTGCTGGGCGAGTTCGCGGTACGTGAGCGGCTCGCCCTCGGGGGTCTTCATCCAGGACTCGAGGTGGACTTCGTAGCAGTTCACCGGGCGCTCCAGCCAGTTGGTGTGTGCGCGCGCCTCCATCCAGGCGCCGTCATTCCACTGGTACTGGCCGAGCTCCCAGACCATGGAGGCGGTGAGCGGAGGCGTTTCGGCGGCGAAGGCGTAAGGGTCGCATTTCATCTCGGAGACGCCGAAAATTTTCGAGCGGACGAAATACTTGTAAATGTCGCCCTTGCGGACCCCCGGGAGAAAGATCTCCCAGATGCCGCCTTCGCGGCGGCGCATGGGGTGGCGGTAGGCGTCCCACTGATTGAAGCTCCCGGCCACGCAGACGGTTTCCGCGTTCGGCGCCCAGACGGCGAAGCGGCAGCCCTGGACGCCGTCGATTTCCATCAGATGCGCGCCCATGGTGCGCCAGGCCTCGTAATGCGTGCCTTCGGCGTGGAGATAGACGTCGAAATCGCTCAGGAGCAGGCCGAAACGGTATGGGTCTTCGATGATTTCAGTTCCGCCGCGGTACAGGGACAGCTCGAGAAGGTAGCGGCCGGGCTCGCGCGCGATCTGCGCGCCGAAGATCCCTCCGGGATGGAGCTTCGCCATGGGAACGCGGCCGCCGCCTTCCAGCAGCAGCGCCGCCTCGGCCGCGTGCGGGAGGAAGGCGCGCACCACGAAGCCGTCCTCGACACGATGCGGGCCGAGGACGGAGAACGGATCTCCATGGTAGCCGCCGACGATCGCGTCGAATTCACCGGGGTTCATGCGGCTATTATGGCAATTCATGGACCTGAGGTC
>Ga0101944_10003962_pt1 | contig 19420 bp, 18 predicted proteins | sample DewCreD2012metaG_FD_75245 | JGI IMG/M metagenome (GOLD analysis project Ga0101944, IMG submission 75245) | Hot spring sediment bacterial and archeal communities from British Columbia, Canada, to study Microbial Dark Matter (Phase II) - Dewar... ... | reverse complement strand
AACCTGCCTAACCAGGCGCAAGTCGGATCTGGCACTGCCCTAACCAACCCCGCGACCCCCACCCAGAAAAAAACAGCAGGTGAATCGTGTAGTGTGCTTGGATTATTTAGTCAAAGCGCAGTTTGTGATTCCAATCAGTGTAAATGGGGGAAGCCATCTGGCAAAATTGCTGGGTGGTATTGTGCCGATAGCAATGGAGTAATACCAAACAACGATGCTAACAAAAAGCTAACAACCAAACAAGACGGAGGACAAATAGTCAAAAATGCTGATGATTGTCCGCACCAAACTGGTGGAGTCTGGTCTTTTGAAAGAGATGCTTATGTGTGTAAGAACTCTGATGGTACCCCATACAACATATATTTAATAAAATAATTATTTTCCCGCTCCCACAAATGGCAGGTCTTGTATCTAGATATAACAGTTTCTGTCTTTATCTTCCCGCTACCCAACAAACACCCACGGTATTTGTCAAGTGTAGGTTGCAAACACGCAGGGCATATTGTTACTCAAGATCGTTAGGAGTAATCCTCTAACAATCCCAGCCCAAATTCTGTAATATTCTTCTCAAACTGCTACAATAAAACCTTGTATATAGTCAATTATATTTTGCCGTCGGAGGATCATTATGTCCAAGTTCAAACGCATCTTGCTCAAACTAGGTGGCGAGAGTCTTCTTGGTGATCGCGAATATGGTATCGACCCCAAAGCCGCTATCAAGGTCGCCGAAGAAGTAAAATCTGTTGCCGAAACAGGTACTCAGGTTGCCGTCGTTATCGGCGCTGGTAACATTTTTCGCGGTCTTGCCGGAGCTGCCAATGGTATAGAGCGCGCAACTGCCGACTATATGGGTATGCTCGCAACCGTCATGAACTGCCTTGCTCTCCAAGATGCGCTCGAAAAAAGTGGCGTAGACACTCGTCTTCAGACTAGCCTCGAGATGCCAGCCGTTGCCGAGCCTTTTGTCAGGCGCCGCGCCATTCGCCATATGGTGAAGGGTAGGGTAGTTTTACTTGCCGCAGGCACTGGCGACCCATACTTCACTACTGACACCGGTGCCGCTCTCAGAGCTCTTGAGCTCAACTGCGATGTGATTATGAAAGCCACCAAAGTCGACGGCATCTACGACAAAGACCCTAACAAACACCCCGACGCCAAAAAATACTCAGAGTTAGCCTATATGGATGCTCTCAAAGAAAGGCTAGAAGTCATGGATACCTCGGCTTTTGCTCTCTGTATGGATAATCATCTCCCAATTATGGTCTTCAATTTCTTCGAGAAGGGCAACGCCAAAAAAGCCGTTCTAGGCGAACCAATCGGCACCATCGTCAAGTAATAATCAAACAATAATCTTACTCTTGCTTATCTCACAACACTCATTGGATCAACATAAACACCGTCTTGGCTAACCTCAAAATGTAGGTGAGGACCAGTTGTCCACCCAGTCATTCCGACCGTCCCAACAACTTGTCCTTTACTTACCTTATCACCAGCTTTTACTAGTGAGCTATCCATATGTGCCGACAAACTCAATATATTTCCCTCATGCGCAATTCTCACATATCTTCCATACCCACTCGCCACATAACTTGATTCAACCACAACTCCATCCGAGATAGCCACAATCTCACTACCTCTGGGTGCGCGGATATCAACTGCCGGGTGAAACCTCCCAAATCCTTGCGAAACTCCAATCGGTTTCACTACAGGTAATAAATAAGTAGTCTCGGTAGTAACTGGTACAAAAACCGATCCATCAACAAACTGTGGTCTTCTGCTCCCATATTCAAAAGCGTGTGTTGGCAAAGCCAAGCTAGACACTATCAAAGACATCGCCACAAGCTGCGACCCCACAAAGTTCTTATAGTGAAACTTATCAACAAGCATTCTCAAGATAGCCGAATATGGGTTACTACCCCTTCTTTTCGCTAATCTAAGTTGTCTTCTTATCTCAAACTTCCAATTAGTCATAGCTCGGGGTTAATTTAGCCCCTCTAGTTTCTGCTTTCTTGCAGTTAAGTTGCAAATACTACCAGCCAAAGCTCAAAAAGTCAAGATTATAGGACACTAGTCACTGCTAGCTTATCGCTATATACTTATCCTATGCCCAACCTCACCATCAACGGTTTCGGAAGAATCGGTCGTCTCTCCCTGCGCGCCTGGTACCAACATCATCAAAAACACGCTAGTCTCGTCGCCATCAACACTTCTGGCTCGATGGATCTAGTAGGGTGGGCGCATCTTCTTAAATACGACACTACCTACGGTATGTTTCAAGGAGCAATCTCAATAGAGGAGCACCAAGCTGCCAAATCCTGTACCGCCGCAGATTCCTTACTCGGTTTTTTGCTAATAGACGGCAAATACAAAATCCCCGTCCTAGCCGAGCGTAATCCCGAGCTCATTCCTTGGGCGAAGTATCAAGTTGACACTGTGCTTGAATGTACCGGCGCCTTCTTAACTACTGAGAAGGCATCGTTACATATTAAAGCCGGTGCTCGCAAAGTATTACTCTCAGCTCCCGCCAAAGACGACTCAATCCCAACCATTGTCAAAGGCGTAACCCAAGAAACCGAAGGACTAATTATGAGTAACGCATCTTGTACCACCAACTGTATCTCACCCATAATCTCAATTTTACAATCCGCTTTTGGTGTGGAAAAAGCTATGCTCAACACTATCCATAGCTATACAGATGACCAGAATCTTCAAGACGGTAGTCACCAAGACCTCAGAAGAGCTAGGGCAGGCGCTGCTAACATCACCCCCACAACCACGGGAGCCGCCAAGACGGCTGGCAAAGTTATACCTGGCTTAAATAATCTCTTTGACGGTCTTTCCATTCGTGTTCCCACCCTTACTGGTTCGCTTGCCGACATTACTGCGATAGTATCCAAGCAAGTTACTGCTCAAGAGATAAATCAAGCTTTTCTCGCCGCCGCAAAATCTCCTCATTGGGAGAGTATTATCGCCACCACCCAAGAACCTCTCGTCAGCTCAGACATAATCGGTCGCTCCGAATCCGCTATCATCGATCTAACTCTTACCCAAGTTGTCGGTGGTAATTTAGTCAAAATCATCGCTTGGTATGACAACGAATGGGGTTTTAGCAACCGCCTCGTCGAGGTCGCAATCAACCTTAGTTGAGGCCGGGATGGGACTTGCACCCACGAATCCAAGGTTTTGCAGACCTGGCCATTAACTACTCTGGTACCCGGCCAATATCTATAACCCCGATTATACCAGGATCCCGCCAAAAGGGCGGGATCCTAAGCTTTTTCTAAAACAACATTTTATTTTGTCTTAATCGCTATCTTTTTAGGCTTTGCATCCTCTGCTTTTTTGAAGGTAATAGTCACAACTCCGTTCTTAAAAGTCGCATCAGGCTCACTCGAAAGATCAAGGTTTCCTGGAATAGCAATGCGATACGCATAAGATCGGCTGGATTTTTGATAGTACTTCTTACCCTCAGTTTTCTCCTCCTCTTCAGCAGCGGTTATGCTCACAACCCCTTTTTCAAAAGTAATATCTACTTTATCTGGGTCAACACCCGCAACTGGTGCTCTCACAACCACCTCATCTGCGGTCTCGAAAAGGTCAAGGTTACTCCCAGCAAGGGTAGGGAACTCATCATCATCCCAGATGTTTGGCCAACGCAACATTGTCCGTATTGGGTCGTATCTGACTATCGTCATAAAACCTCCTTTTTAATTAAATAATTATTAGCAGTCTCAGTCAGAGACTGCCAACAGTATAAAAAAGGGGAGGGGTTTTGTCAATAGTCTGTGGTAGACTAGAAACATGACTTCTCGTCTTTCATTATCTCTAGTCCTAATCTTATTCTCTAGTTTTATAATCGGTGGTTTTAGTCTAAAACTATTATTTAGAGACAAAAAACCCGCCTCACTTCAAATAAACACAACTCCTTCTGCCACCGTCTATCTAGACAACAAGTCCTATGGAGCAACGCCTTTCTTCAAATCTGATCTTAAGCCCGGCTCTTATGATCTCCGCCTTGTTCCAATCTCAACTTCTTCTGCTACTCTCGAGTCCTGGGAAACAAAGCTAACTCTAACTTCTCAAACCACAACCATTATCTCTCGGGCTTTCAACAACTCTCCGCTCGAATCCGAGTTTTCTCAAATCGAGCTCATCCCCGAACCAGCAACCAACAAAGCTTTACTTTCCATTGTCTCTGATCCAGACGCCGTTAACATAACTCTTGACAATAAACCTCTTGGCTTCACTCCTCTCTCCAAACTCAGCCTAGAGCCCAAGGACTACTCTCTCACTCTTTCTTCTCCAGGCTACAAATCCCAATCTCTCAACATCAAGTTGTCTACCAAATACAATCTTCTGGTTAATGTCAAACTCGCTCCCGATCTAGTTTCTCTACTACCCAACCCCTCTCCCTCTCCGACCACCCCCACATTCTCTCCATCTCCATCTCTCTCATCCTCGCCACCAACAGCCACATCTTCTTCAGAAGTTATCTCCAAGCCATATATCACCATTCTCAACACTCCCGACACCATAAGTCTTGGTGGGCTCAATGTTCGTCAAGAACCAAACTCAAACAGTTCTACACTAGGCATTGCCAAAATTGGTAGCAACTATCCTTATAAACAAACCAATGAAAAAGGTTGGCACCAAATAATTTTTGAAGGGAAAGCTGGTTGGGTTTCAGGCAAGTACACCACCTTAACCAAATAACTTACAAAACATAAATTATTGCAACAACCAACAATCCCCACACGCAGACAGTCGTTATTAACGCTCCATCACTCATCAAAACTCTATGTGGAGACTCGCCCTGGTTTTTTTCAAAAATTAACTGCATATACCGCATTACTCCATAAATTACCAAAGGTACCGTTGCCATCAACCACTTTTCCGGCAGAAAAGTCTGTGGTAAAAGCTCGAATACTCTCAAAAACTTCCCTTCAGGCTTAAAGGGAGGGCGTAGAAAAGAGAAAAGGGCGTATGTCAACCAAGTTGTGTTAGCAAACATCGAGGCATAAGCCCCCAATAGCTCTGGAGTATAGTGAGTTAAAGACTGTCTTGCTAGAGCGACTTTTCCATTGGCTCCAGATAGAAGTGTCATCTCGCTTCTTCTTTTTCCAACTGCCAAAAACAAAGACGCCGAAACTACAGTCAACAAGAACCAAACATCCATATATACATTAATCACAAATGAGCCTGCATAAACTCGGATCACAAATCCAGTGGCAATTGCAAACACATCCAAAATCGGGATATTTTTCAACCACAAACTATAAACAATGTTCAAAATCAGATATCCCAGCATCGCGATAAATAAATAACTGGAGCTAAAGTATCCAAGCATCAAACTAACGCTCGCAAGTACTGCTAGTAGCATTATTGCTTCCACAATTGACATTTTGCCCGAAGCAATGGGTCGATTTTTCTTAAAAGGGTGAGCTTTGTCTTGTTGGATATCCAGGATATCGTTAAGCAAATAAACCGACGAAGACAATCCGCAAAAAAGTACAAATGTCCACACAACTTTCTCAACTGCTCCAGGAACAAACAAAAACCCCGAGAACACAATCGGCGCAAAAACTACAACATTTTTTACCCATTGGGTTATTCTGACCGCTTTTGCGAAAGTAATAAGTTGATCCACAACATTACTCCTCCAACCAAAACCGCTAACATCACTATCGCATACAACTTGGTCTTGGCATCTAGCTGTAACGCTACAAATCCTAGTATAGCAGTTAGTATCCAATATATTCCCGCAACTGTTCGTTTGCTAATTCCTAGTTTGAGTAACAAGTGGTGTAGATGTTGATTATCTCCCCACACTGGCGACTTGCCGGCAACCAATCTGCGCAAAACAGCATAGAGTACATCCATCAAAGGTATGCCGAGGACAATCAATACCGTCGCAATCTTAGCTCCAGATATAATCGCAAGAACTGCCAGGAAGTATCCAGCCAAAGCTCCACCCCCCCAACCAGGCATAATTCTCTGCGGATATATATTAAATACCAAAAGTCCAAGATAGGCGCCAGCCAAAGAGAAGGTTACTATTGTGCTTGGCCAGGCTGTTACATCATTCACAAATCGAAACGACAAAACTCCCACCACAATACTAGCAACAACAACAACCCCCGGAAGTTGCCCATCAAGTCCTTTAGCGCCCATATTTACAAAATTCATTGTCCACACTATCCAAACAACCGCCAAAAACCCTGGGATCCAACTAGCCAAAACCGATAAATCAACTACCCCTCCCAAAGGACTACTCACGAAATCAATCCTAATCCCCGCTGCGACTACTACTCCTGCCGCCAGAGTTCCAAATAACAAGCGCACATATGGCGATATGTTATATAAGTCATCTAGTACTCCCAACACTAATAGTATTGTAGCCCCCACCATTATCGCCGCCATATGTGTGTCAAACGGCACCATAATCATCGTGGTTAGCATTATCGCCATATATATTCCCACTCCTCCTCCCCTTGGCACCGGAGAGTTGTGAATGTTTTTGGGATGATCTTTTTTTGTTGATTTATCAACCCATCCTAAGGCCGAATAAACTCGAATTACTATCGAAGTAACTGCGCAAGAAATCACAAAAGCTAATAAAAAGGGGAAAACGACTAATTGATCGATCATAAAATTGACTGAATAATTCCAAATATCGCAATCGCCTGTATTATAGAAACAATCAATGCAATAATCGCGACAACACTTATTATCAGTGTCGAGTTTTTTCCCAACCATCTTCCAACAATTTTGTTAACAACTACAACTATCAAACTCAATGCTGGTAGCAAAAATAACATCATTTTTGGCGCTAATCTTCCCTCTCCCCAAGGATAAGTAAAAAATATCGGAATCCTTTGTGGCAAGTAACTCCATAAACCTCCAATAATCGCAAACATTGCCAAAGCAAGCACAACCGCAACTACATAATACTTTTTTACTGACTCATCATTAGCGTTCATATTCTCTGCCAGATCATCACTTCTTCTATTGTCGCAACAAACAAATACTCCCTAGCAATCATCGCTTCTAACTCTTCAAACTTCACAGCTCCAGGAAGCATAATTATATATTTTGGTTTATTTCGCTCAAGCTCTTTCATAACTAGTGAGAATGCCTGCCAATCACGAACATGGAAATCAACCATATATTTTCCTCCAACCAATTTTTTATTGGTGAGGTTATAAATCGCTACATCATATCCCCACAAATAAATCTGGTCATCATCTCCCAGTCTTTCTCGCAAGTAATCAGCAACTGCGTAATTTCTTTTTGCTGAATCAAAGCTATTTCGATACTCCACCTCATCAATTCTTCCTGTGACGTATTGCCAAAAATCTTGATATATTTTTACATTGGGATACCACCAAAAACCAATCTGTTTTTGAATCACAATAGCCAAGATAATACTAACTCCCACCACTATCCATTTAATCGTTTTATCAATCACAAACAAAAAAGGCAAAAACAAAGCAAGTGGTACTACTGGTTGCTGTAGGTAATGAGGATAAGGTCTTCCTGAGAGTAGCGCTCCGAATGTTGAAAAAGCTAGCCAGCTAAGCGCCAAAACATACTCTCTTCCCAGCTTTTTCCTGAAAAAATAAAGGCTTGCTACATATCCCGCCAATATCAATCCACGTATCACCAGCCCACTTTTCAGTGGTTCAAATTGTGAGGAGCTTGTTGCCCAAGCAGAAACATAACCAAAATTAACCGTTATCGCTGCCCTTATATAGTCTGCCCCAACTCCCTTTAATTGATAGTAAATAATACTAAACAACAAGGGCAATACAAACCCTAATCCAACAACAAATATCTGTCGCCAACTTCTTTTTTCATACAATAAAAAGAACAACAATATGCCTATCATGTCAAACACAACCGGAATCTTAAACAAAAGACCTATTCCTGCTACAACTCCAGCTACAAGCAACTTCCGCCATGAATTATCTCTTGCCTTCAAAAGTATCAAAAGAGAAGCGGTAATAGGCATCATCATAAATAGCTCAGCGTTTGCAATATTACCTTCAATCATCGGCAAACTAGTCAAGATAACAAAAACAAAACTCGAAAGATACGCCATCTTAGGTCTTAAATTGCCCCACAACACCTTGGCAACCTCAAAAAATAGATACGTATGAACTAGCATCCAGCCAAGCAAAATCGTTCGAAACCAAAACACGCTTTCCGCAATTCCAGCAACAATATAAATGAGTGGTGGTTTGTGGTCAAACGCCTGTTGATATAACCCTTCTCCTGTTTTCCATGCTCTTCCCATCACAAAATATATTTCTTCGTCTCCATAATGATGTGGCGCAAACAAGCTCGGCAACCTCATTACAATCATAACTAAAAACAAAAACATCATCCACTCGTTTTTATTGCACCACTTCATCGTTAACTCGAACCACTTCTTCATTACACTAGCATACAACATCTCCTATATTTTTTCAGTTACTCTATACTCGAGATACTTGCCAAGTAGCAGTCGTGTATGGGCGTCTATTCCAGGAAGTGCTGAGAAAAAAAACCCAACAATCGGCATGGCTGCAAACTCCAAACCCTCCCAAATCTGAGTCAAAATTGGTATTCTTCTTCCTTCTCGCTTTGGTCTCATTCGCAAATTCAAAACAATAATTACCAAAAGTGCCAACAAACACAAAGTCAGTATCCCAGAAGTAACTTGTGGAAGCGTTTTCCCAATAATGGTACGCGAAAAATCTTCGTTAAGCAGTGGAGGTAAAAGTGCTCCAACTGTGATTGCAAACCAATTAACCGGCCACAAAAAGTGGTCCTCCAAAACCCTTAATACTCGAATTGTTTTGTCCCAAAAAGGCACATTATCAGAGTTAATCCAACGCGAAACAATATAAGGCGTATCCGATACACCCCATGCCCACCTCTTTACTTGTTCATACTGATTAATCATCGTATTCCAAACTCCCTGCGCCTCTGCCGCATCAGCCATTATTGGCAAGAATATGGGCTCAACCCCAACTTTTCCCTCAAGTGTAAAAAAAGCCTTAAAAAATAATCTCCAATCTTCTGGAATAACATCAACATCCCAATATCCAATTGCATCAATCATCTTCAGTGAAGCTGTATAAGTCGAGAAGTTAATCAGTCTATCTTGCCTTGTCACCACGTAAAGTTGCATTACCGATGCAATCGACGAAAAAACTCTAACAGGAAGAGGCACCTTCCAGATATTGTTATAAAAAAGCAAGACTCCCTGCCAAATAGTGTGATAACGCGCTGGATTATCTAAAAAATGATAACTCAGAGCAGCAAAGTATGAGGGATGAAGCAAAGCGTCAGCGTCTTCACTTGTGATTGTGATTTTATTGATATTAAAGCCTTCTTCATCAACCAAAAATCTCTTTGCTTCTTTTGCTCCCCAAGAAGTATTAGACGACTTCCCCTTAACTTCGCCAGGCAAATCTGGATGATAAGTTGTCCACAAATGCCCAAACACATCTCTATACTTTTTAAGTAGTTTCTCCGCCTTAATTTTTGCCGCCTCTCCCTCTCTTTCCTCAAAAGACAACATTATATGTAAATTCTTTAACGGGAAAGTCTGTCTTGATAGGTGCTCAAGCGTCCTGTCAAGCGTTGATATCGGCTCCATATAAGTTGGAATCACAATAATATGTTGGATGAGCTTGTAATCTGCAAACATTCTCACCTCTCCCATCCAGTCATGAACTTGATATGAACGAAGCTTAAAATAACCCAAAACCGCAATTACCGCAGTTGTCATCGAGCGATAAAACCAATATACCGAGAAAGCGATAATATAATATGCTACCAAGTTCGGGACTACGAACGATCCCCAAATAGGAAATAATATCAGAAACCAAGAAGTAAAGCCAGGCAAGATCTCTAGCAATCTTTTTGTTTTCGTAGGGTGACGCTTAACCCATTTTTGTAAGAAGTTCATATATTAAATAGCGCTTTCGCCGTATTCGTTGTTTGTTTGCCAATATCTTCAATTTTCTCGCCACGACAATCAGCAAGTATTTGAGCAAGCATTGTAACACTACTCACTTCATTGGGTAATTTACTCGGCAAATACGGCCAATCGGTCTCAAGCACGAATCTATTTTCTGGGATTTCTTGCGCCACTTTTTGAATCCTTTTCGAATAACTCAAGTTACCGCCAATTCCTATGACAAATCCTCTTGCAACAATTTGTTTCATCCCCTCAAGATCATGACTAAAGCCATGAAAAACTCCTCTTGGCATCACTGGTAATTGATCTAACCACTCTAAGGTTTCAAACAATGTCTTTCTTGTGTGAATAATCATTGGCAAATCATACTCAATAGCAAGCTTGGCCTGCGCCTGAAACAAGCGTTTTTGTTCTACAATTTTGTTGCTTAACTCTTCAAATCCCGCATCGCTCCCAATCTCGCCTATCGCCACTATCTGTGTCTTTTGTTGAGCTATCAAAAGAGAGACCTCCTCTATTTCTCGACCAACGTCACCCATCGACTCTGGGTGGACTCCAACTGCTGCAAAAATCTGACCTGGGTATTTTTGGGAAAGCGCTATCGCCTCATTGCTTGTCTTAACATCTAGTCCTGGCACAACTATTTTCTCAACTCCCGCAATTTTCGCTTTTGCGATTATCTCATCTCGAGAGTAATCTTGTAAACCCGTCCACAGATGTGCGTGAGTATCAATGAACATGACTCTATTTTATCCTACCCAAACGCGGGAAAAGAGGAGTAGTCCTATCAATCTTACCTTCAAAGACTTGCTCTATTCTTTTGGCTGTTTGTGGCAAAAAAGGACCAAGGTCACAGGCGATCTGTCTAACTTGATTTATAAGGACAATCAGCTCATCTTCTCTCTCTGATGATTTCATTTCCCACACTCTTTTCTCACTAATTTGTACATTACAGTTGTTTATTCTCTCCCATATATCTTTCATTGCTTCATCAAAAAGATACTCCTCCAACTTCGCAGTTACCGTAGCTGATATCTTTAATCTATCGTTAGTTAGCTTACTAACATCCATCCCAGCAGCCATCGTAGCTATCCGAGAAACTAGGTTACCAAGCCCATTTTGAAGATCAGCCACATAAGCAGCATCAAACTTATCTCTAGTAAAGTCCGAATCCTCAAATGGTGATATCTTTGCAAGCAAGTAATACCTCAGAGCATCAGTTCCATACTCCCTAACATACTCAAGCGGATCAACAACATTTCCAAGCGACTTGCTCATTTTCTGTCCATCGCTTGTGATAAATCCATGAATCAAAATCTGTTTCGAAAAAGCTAGTCCTGCCGCGCTCAGCATCGCCTGCCACATTGCAGTTTGTTGGCGTAAATTATCTTTTCCGGCGACCTGTATTGCATTTGGTTTCTCCGTTGTCCCCCAATAATCTAAGAATCTTACCTCATCTTTGGGCCAACCCAACGCCGATATGTAGTATGTCAACGCATCAAACCACACATACATAACATGTCTCGGATCGTCAGGAACCGGCACTCCCCAAGGCATTTTCGCGGCAAGTCTCGATACCGAAAAATCAGTCAAACCAAAAGCAACAAAATTTCTTATTTCTCTCTGTCTGTGACACGGAACAACAAAATCTTGATTACTGTCGTAGTACTCAAGTAGCTTATCTTTCATAGCCGAGAACTTGAAAAAATAGTTTTCCTCTTCGATTATCTCGAGCTCTTTATTTGGGTGAAGTGGACATCTATCACCCACTAGTTCCGAGTCTTGTTTTTCAAGCTCACATCCCACACAATACTTCGCTTTGTAGATTCCCTTCTCTATATACCCAGCGCTCTTCACTCTTTTCCATATTTCTTGTGCCGCTTCGATATGTTCCTTGTTTGTTGATCTCCAAAAACTATTGTAACTCAAGTTGAGTGCATTTTTTAGTAAATCAAACTTTACCGCATATTCATCAACATACTCTTGTGGAGTTTTGCCGTTCTCTATAGCCTTTTCATATATTTTTTTACCGTGTTCGTCAGTACCGGTATTGAAAAACACCTCGTCTCCAATTGCCAGGTGGTAGCGCGCTAGAACATCAGCTTGAATTATTTCAAGCGCAAAACCAATATGAGGTTCAGCATTAACATAAGGAGCCGTTGTTGTTATATAGTACTTTGCCACTTTATTATCCTAATTTTTTGCAATTAAGTCTTAATGAGCTTCTCTAATGCTCTTGAAAGTCTAATACTCCACATATCTGCCCACTCCTCTGCCTTAATCTGTTGTAGAGCATTTTGTAAACCCTTTTTATCCATATTTTCAGAGACATCAGCAATTGTTGCTGAGCTAACTCTCAAAACGTCTTTAATCCGTTCATAGGACTGTCCTTTGTCCAAAAACACCGCAATCGCAAGTCGCTTAGCAACCGCCAAAACCTCGGCTTCTGTCATTACCGACCTTAAAAACTGCTCAATCTCAATCTCACTTTTCGTACTTGCCAACACCTGATACAAGATTCTATGAATCTGTCCTTCTATCGTGGAGTTTATCTTGTCTTTATTCTTCTTCATTTTTCCTTTTCCTCATTATACCAACTATTATTTAAGATCACATTTAACACAGTTGGTATAGAATATCTTTATGGAGTTTAGTTGGATAGTGTTTTGCTTTGGCTTAAGTATCGGCATTGTCCTTGGTTATTTTATCAAATCAACTCTATCAAAAAGAGACGCCAGTCTTATCTCTTGGCTGCAATCTATGCAAAAATCTCTCGACGATACCAAAAACACCATCAACACTACATTAACTTCCAATAACGCACACCTCAACACCACTCTTTCTCGCTCTACCCAGGATATCTACAATCGTCTCACTCACGCCACCGAGGTTATAGGCGAACTCAAGCGTGAGGCTGGCGCTTTTGCCGAAGTTAGTCGCTCAATGAAGGAGCTTCAAGATTTTCTTAAATCTCCCAAACTTCGGGGAGGTATAGGCGAAAGCATCTTAAGCGATCTCTTAAGTCAAGTTTTCCCAAGCAGCAGTTATCACTTGCAATACTCTTTTTTATCTGGAGATAAGGTCGACGCCATTATCAAAACCGACGCCGGTCTCTTGCCTATAGATTCCAAGTTCCCCATGGAAAACTTTCAGAAAATGGCTGTTTCACCCAATCCCAGTGAACGCAAAGAAGCCTACAAACTCTTTGTCAGAGACATCAAAAAACACCTCTCTCATATTAGCTCCAAATACATTCTCCCTCGCGAAAACACCCTTGATTTTGCTCTTATGTACATACCTTCAGAATCAGTCTACTACGAGGTAGCTCGCGACAGCTTGCTTATGGACTATGCGAGATCTTTAAGAGTTTATCCGGTCTCTCCCAACACCCTCTACGCCACCCTACAAACAATCCTACTTTCTTTTGAAGGTAAAAAAATCGAAAATCGCGCCAAAGAAGTTTTTATTCTCTTACGCAGTTTAAGTAAAGACTACGCAAAAACAAACACAAGTCTTACCACTCTTGGCACTCATCTTACCAACGCCTTTAATAAATATAGCGAACTTCAATCAAGTATGACTCAACTTGGCCAAAAACTTGATAACACTAAACTACTCGATCCATAACCTATGACCATCTTTGAACAATCTTATCTTGCGCTCAACAATGAGCAGAAACTTGCCGTTGACTCCATTGATGGTCCTCTAGTTGTTGTCGCAGGACCAGGAACTGGCAAAACTCAAACTCTTGCTATGAGAATAGCCAACATTCTTCACAAAACCGACACCGACCCTTCCGCCATTCTTGCTCTCACTTATACCGATGCTGGTACTCGTGCTATGAAATCTCGCTTAACTAGTCTTATTGGCAACTCTGCCTACTATGTCCCAATCACTACCTTTCATGGGTTTTGCGAGGGAGTAATAAGGGATAATCCAGATATTTTCCCAATTTCTCCTTCAACTTCTCCAATATCAGCGCTCAAGGCTAGTCAGTTCATTGAACAAATCCTGCTTAGCGCCAAAATATCTAAACTAAAACCTCTCGGCAAACCTGGACATTACGTACGAGCTATTCTTCAAAGTATTAGTGATCTTAAAAAAGAGGGATATACCCCAAAGACTTATCAAGAATTTATTGATCAAGAATACGCAAAATATCTCGAACTCAAGTCCGAGCTGAGTCAAACTTCCCAACTACAACAATCTAAGAATCTCCTCAAAAATCAAGAGCTAGCCACAATTTTCAAGCTTTATACAGAAAAACTAAAAACATCTGGCAACTACGACTTTGATGATATGATTAGTCTCGTTGTCGATGCATTTACCAATAATGAAGAACTTCTTCTTACTTATCAAGAGCGATATCACTATTTTCTAGTTGACGAATACCAAGATACTAACTCCTCTCAAAATCAAGTTGTTGATTCACTGGCAAGTTATTGGGGTGATCAGGCAAACATCTTTGTTGTTGGAGATCCCAATCAATGCATTATGCGTTTTCAGGGAGCTTCGATGGCTAACTTTCTTAGTTTTCAAAATCGCTACAAAAACGCCAAAATCATCACCCTCAAAAAAAACTACCGCTCAACTCAAAACATTCTTAATGCGGCACATCGTCTTATCTCACACAATCAAAAAACCTCGCGCCTTCAATCAACAACTAACAAGCTCGGCAATCTTGCGCACTTAGTTTTCAAATCTGATACCGACGAGCTTGAATATCTTGGTAGTACTATCAAAAAAAAGATCGAAGCCGGAACATCACCCAAAGAAATCGCAATAATATATCGTCACAACTACGAAGTCGAAGATCTGCGAAGAGTTTTGGATCGTTATGGTTTAAATTATCGTATCCAAGGAGGGGGCGACATTCTCAAAGATCCAACTATTCGCAAACTCATCAAATTAATAACTCTCATTGTCGAGCTGAGAACAAAGATCGATGATCTTAGTCTATTTACTACTCTCAACTATCCTTTTATTCAAGCAGACTCTTTGGACATTATGAAACTAACTCGCTTCGCCAGTGATCACAATCTCAGTCTTTGGGAGGTTCTTATAGAAGACAAGCTCTTAGTCCAAGCAAACATACTCAATCTTCCTCCTCTTCAATCGTTTCGCTCGCTTCTTTTGCGCTGGCAAACCGTTGATGCCAACAAAACCGCCACTGAGTTAGTAGAAGTCATCTTCAAAGAATCAAATCTTCTTGATTACATTCTGAAACAAAAAGATAGTCATCTTATTTTAGCTAGAGTTAACGCCTTTTTCAAAGAAGTAAAGAGTATGAATCAATCCGATCACGAATTAAGTGCCACCTCTCTCGTCAAAAATCTCATTCTTATGCAAGAACAAGGAATTGTTATCAAAGATATTGGAGCCTTAGACGATGTAGAAGCGCTAACTCTCACCACTGCTCATTCTGCCAAGGGTCTCGAATGGTCATATGTCTATATCTACAAATGTATAGACGGTATTTGGGGTAACAATCGCGCTAGCCATCTCATCTCTCTTCCCCCTGGTTTAATCGCTTACAATGACACAACCAAAAAGGACAACAATGAAGACGAAAGAAGATTATTCTATGTTGCCATAACTCGCGCCAAAACAAGCTGCGCTCTCACTTCTGCCAATATTTACCACAAAGACGGTCTCTTTAAAGAAAGCTTACCCTCTATGTTTCTTAATGAAGCAGGACTATCGCCCAAACTTATTAAATCATCCTCACAAAAGGTAATAGCAAGCAAGTTAATCTCAGAATTTTCGTCTGATGAATCATTATTTCTATCTTCTCTAATCAAAAATTTTCGCCTCTCGCCAACCGCGCTCAACACCTACATCCAATGTGCTTATAAGTTTAAACTCAACAATCTTCTCAAAGTTCCTCGCACCAAAGCTCCTTACTTAGCTTTTGGTACAGCCGTCCATTTCGCACTCGAAAATCTATACAAAACTCTAAATCAAAATAAAAAAGTTCCCGATCTAGATCATCTTCTTTCAAATTTTGATCGGGCAATCGATTGCGAGATAATGAAAGAACCAGACAAAAAAAACTACAAAAAGAAAGGCAGGGAACTCCTGTCTGCCTACTATAATCATTACAAATCAACCTTCAAACCTGCTTTATGGATGGAGAAGTTTTTTGGTTACGGAAAAAGTCAAATCTTACTTGATAACGATATTGAGCTAGCGGGTAAAGTTGACCGAATCGACTGGGTCAATCCAAACGATCAAACAGTCAAAGTCATAGATTACAAAACTGGCAAACCCAAAACTCAAAATCAAATCCTAGGCAAAACTCAAGATAGCGATGGTTCATATTATCGTCAACTTGTTTTCTACAAACTACTAGCTGATCTTGATAAGAGCTTCCACCTCAAAGTCTCTGAAGTGGAGCTTGATTTTGTCGAACCAGATACCAAAGGCGAATTTCGCCGCTATACCTTTGTTATTACCAAAGAAGAAGTAGAAAATCTCAAAAATATCATTAGAGATATGATGAAAAATCTTCGTGCGCTAGCATTTCCTCGCACCACCAACCATAAAACTTGTCTCACCTGCGACTTCTACACTCATTGTTATCCCGATGGTCTGCCAAAATCATAAAATCACTTGTTGTATCAATCGTTGCCAATTTATGATTAAATAAAAATCATTAGTATTTCATCAAGGAGAGTTTATGCCTCAAAAAAAATCCAACAAAAAATCTCTACTTACTGCCAAACAAAAAGAAGAGATTAAAGTAGAAGGCAAAAATGTCGTTAAAAAAATCAAGTCACTCATCAAAGAAGGGAACATAAGAAGACTCACAGTCAAAGATAACAAAGGCAAAACCATTCTCTCTCTTCCCGTCACCGCGGGCGTTGTCGGCGCTCTTATTATGCCGCCCTTAATTGTCGTCGGCGCAATCGCCGCTCTTATTACCGAATGCACCATTACTGTAGAAAGAAAATAATCACATATCTATGACCAATTAACATAAGAAACAGAAAGGAGGTGAAGTAAAAATGCTCAAGAAAATGATGAAAGCTGTTAAAAAAGCTGTTTCCAAAACCAAAGCCAAGAAAGTCGTTAAAAAGACTGTTAAGTCAGCCACTAAAAAAGCTACCAAGAAAGTCGTTAAAAAGACTGTGAAAAAAACCGCTAAAAAGAAAAAATAAGTTTGAGTTTCTCTAAACCCGGCTATAAGGAACCTGCCCCGAGCCGGGTTTTTTATTTGAACAACCTCAATATTTTCCATCTTAAGTAATCAATGACACAAAATACTCGATAAAGAAATGGTTTTGTGACATAGTCCCACGTTCCAACATACTCAACATGTCTTGCTCCATAGCCCGACTTAAAATTGTGGAATCCAAACCAAGGATCGTTTTTGTCCGGGTCTTTTCCAAGCGCCCCCCACATATCAAAATATTTACATTTCCATTTCTTCGCAAGTTTAATTGCCTCCCACATTACTAGATTATTTGCCATCACTTCTCGATGGCTACGCGTACTTGCACCGTATGGATAATACAAAGTATCATGAAACTTAAATAATATCCAAGTGGTAACAATCTCTCTTCCCAATCTCGCTACCAACAACTGTGCCATACCAAGAGGGTATAAAGTCTGCCACATTTTTCGGTGATAGTCTAGGTTATGCGCTAAAAACTTTTGCCTATTTTTTGTCTCTTCAGTAAGAGTAAGATATCGCTCCAGAGCCTCTTTACTATTATCAATTTCCACTTTCACCTTATTCTTAACAGCAACTTTTATATTGTATCTAGTCTTTTGTTTCATTGCCGACAGTAGTTCTGTTTCGCTTTTGGTTACATCCAGAACAAAGTTATATTTAGTAAATAACGATCTACCTCTCACAAACCCCATTTTTTCTAATTGTTTTAACTTAGAATCTGCAACTTGTACTCTCTCTACTTTCGGCTCGATCTTGATCATGATGCAGTTGTTGTCTTTGGCAATTTTCTTCAGAGTTGTTACTTGTTCTTGATTAGGCATTCTAGCTTTTGGGCAGTACCCGATTGTCCACGGCGTGTAGGGTAGGGGATGAATAGTAACTTGCACGCCCCCTTCTCTTACTACCTTCACTCCCGTCTTTTTGCGAAACTCTCCCCACTCCCATGCTTGCAGTGGGTGATCAACTTTGCTATTCCAATCTCTCAACTCAGTCATATCGAGCCTATTGTATACTCATCTACTTAACAGCTCATCTACCGATATATCTCCAGATAAAAAATCATCCAAAGTCGAATCACTCAGTGAATCAATTCTTACTCCAGACCTTTTTGTCCTAGGTGCCTCGCCAAACATGTCTTTATATTGTATCCTTACGCCTTCTGTCAATTTATTTTGTATCAATCCGTTCCCAGTGTTACTAAAGACTGTTTGCATTATTTCCGGCTTAATTTCTTGCAAAAATCTCGATTGTACTGCAGGGTTATTGTTCCCATACAAGTTTCGCATCCGCGCGTATGAAACAAATAGTCTTTCCTTGGCTCTTGTTATCCCCACATACATCAATCTTCTCTCCTCTTGAACTTCCTCTTCATCAAGTATGCTGCGTGAGTGGGGGAAGATCCCTTCCTCTAGTCCAACTAAAAATACGGCTCGGTATTCCAACCCTTTTGCGGCATGCAAGGTCATTAAGGTGACAACGTTTTTTGATCTACCTTTCTTTTCGCCTGCATAGTACTCAGCCTGCACAAGCGCCACATTTTCCAAGAACTCCGATATGCTTTCAAATTCACTCGCCACATTCACAAGCTCGCGAACATTCTCAATTCTCGCCATATCTTCTTCAATTTCCTGATTGAGGTTATCCAAATACTTAGTTGTATTTAGAATAAGATCAAGAAGTTCTGTTGGCGCAATCTTTAATCCTCTTTTGTCTTCAATTTCTGCTTCGTAGTTTGCTAGTTTTCTTTTACCATTTTTTTCGGCGCGGGCACGAGAGACACTATCTTGTGGATTGAGAAATAGTCTAGTGTATGCGATCAAATCCTTAATCTCTTTACGTTCATAAAACTTCGTTCCACCCACCAAAACATAAGGAATAGAGTTGTGGATCATTACCTCTTCAAACACTCGTGACTGCGCGTTTGTTCGATAAAGAACGGCAACTTCACTGTATTTATACCCTGCCTCAACCAGCTTATTTATTTGCGCTACAACTTGTGCGGCTTCGTCTTTTCCTGAGTGTGTCTCTATTAACCCAATCTTCTCTCCCTCGCCAACGCTAGTCCAAAGCTTAAGAATTGGGTGATTGGTATTATGGCTGATTACAGAAGAAGCTGCTGTCAAAATATTTTGAGTTGAACGGTAATTTCTTTCGAGCCTAATCTCTTTTAGGTTTGGGAAATCTGCCTTCAGTCTGCTGATATTGCGATAATCTGCCCCACGAAAGCGATAAATTGACTGACTTGCATCGCCAACTACCACCAAATTATCTCT
>Ga0101944_10003961_pt1 | contig 19421 bp, 17 predicted proteins | sample DewCreD2012metaG_FD_75245 | JGI IMG/M metagenome (GOLD analysis project Ga0101944, IMG submission 75245) | Hot spring sediment bacterial and archeal communities from British Columbia, Canada, to study Microbial Dark Matter (Phase II) - Dewar... ... | reverse complement strand
GGGCAGACCGGTGACCACGACGATCACAGCGCCACCCCCAGCGGTTTCATCAGCGCCAGGGCCAAGAACAGGCTGCAGACGGCCCAGGCGCCGAGCCAGTGCAATTCGCCGCCCGCCCACCGGTATTCCCGCCGGGGCGCGGCCACGGCAATGGCCGCGAGCGGCGCGTCGGCGGGCAGCGGCGGCTGGGACGGCTGCCAGACCCGGCTCCAGAAGCCGCCGTGCGCGCGCCGCGGCGCGAGGCGCGCGGCATCGTCGCCGGCGGGCAAGCTCATCAGAAACTCGCGGCCGTTCAGCGTCACGCTCACGCGGCCCGCGCCGGCGCCGAGGGCTCGCACCCGCCAACTGACTTCCCGCCTCGCCGGGGCGCGCACCGGGCCGGCCTCCACGCGCAGCGGGCCCTCCGCGCGCAGTCCGATGTCCGGGGCCAGCGGGTCAGCGCCAGGCGTCAGGCGCGCGGTGACGACCACGGCTTCCCCCGGCCGGGGCGGGCGGTACGCGCCGCATTCGTACACCTGCCCCAGCCACAGCGCCAGCGGCGCCAGACCCGCGGCCGTGGGCCAGAGCAGCCGGGCCAGATAGGCGGCGTTGGCGGCGAGAAAGCGGCGCAGCGCGCCCAGCGTCATGAGCGCCTCGCGGCGGAAGAGCGCGATTTCGAGCAACCGCGCCGTGGCGCGCGCGCGGCGGCGGCGGATTTCCGCCGGATCGCTGGCCAGCCGGAATGCCGCCAGAAACAGCAGCGTGGCCGGCAGGGAAAGCGCCGCCATCCCGCCCCAGGGGCCGGCCGAGCGCCACGGCATGCGCCAGGCGTCAACCGCCGTCGTGATCATCCGGTTCAGGGTGTCCCACATGCGCGCCGTTCTACTCCAGATAGCCCAGCCCTTTGAGCCGGTTCTTCACTTCCTCCGCCGTCAGCGCCTGCTCGGCTTCCGCGGCCGCCCGCTCCAGGACGTGCCGGGCGAATTCCTCGACCGACGAATACCCGCGGGCCTCGGCCGTGCGCTTCAGCCGTTCGTACAGCGCCCGCTCCAGTTTCAACGTGGGTTTGAACATGGCTTGTCTCCTCACCCGGCGGCCCGCCCGGTCATCGCTTCGGGTATCGGCGCCTCGAAAAACCGCAGGATCGTCGGCGCCATGTCGCTGAGCGCCGGGTGCTCGGCGCTCAGGCGCCGGTTGCAGAACAGCACGCCGGACATCAGCGCGGCGTCGAGCGTATGATCGCCGCTCCACTTGTCGCGGTTGTCCACCACGGCCGGGCCGCGCGGAAACTTGCCGAGCACCGTATCCCACGAGGCGCGGTAAGGGGCATGGTAGCCGATGACCAGGTCCGGCGCGCGCGGCAGACAGGGGCCGGCGTAGATTTCCTCCGGCCGATAGACGCGACGGATCACGGGGTCGCCCGTGGCCGGATCGCGCACGGCCAGCAGCCGCTCGGCCAGTTCCTCGGTCAGCGCCCGCGCGGGGGCGCCGGGCGCCACGCAGCCCTGCGCCTCGCGCCCCCGGAGGTTGAGATAGAGGCTGTTGATGCCGAAGCCGTAGGCCCGGGTGGCGTCCCAGTCGAGGTCGCCGTAATACGCCGTTTCGCCTCGCGTGCGCGGATCGCGCGCCGCGGCGTAGCCCTGGTCCATCAGCCAGGAATTGAGGTGAAATTGCCGCCGGAACGAGCCGAAGCCGTGGTCCGACACCACCAGCAGCGCCGTGCGCTCGTCGGCGGTCTGCAGCGCTTCGCCGATCACGCCGTCCATTTGCTCGTAGAGCCAGGGCAGAAAACCGCCCTGGCGCCGGGCCAGCTCGGGGCTGTAGAGGGGGTGGCCCGGGTCGATCGCGCGCCAGAACATGTGCGAGTTCAGGTCGAGGGAGCCGAAATAGGAGAAGAAGAAGCCCTCGCGAAACGCCGCCAGTTCGCGGCGGAACAGGCGCCGCTCTTCTTCCAGACAAAACAGCGCCAGCTCGCGGTATTCGTCGTCGTCGAACACGCCTTCGGAGAGCGCGCGGGTGTCCTGCGGCAGGCCCTGGGTGTAGAACGGGCCGATGGCGTCGGCCAGTTCCCGGGCGTAGCGCGGCGGCGTGGAAATGGGCAGCGCCGGTTCGCGCGGATCGATGTTGAGCGGCGAGACGTAGAGTTCGAACTCCGGCCGCACGCGGCGCAGGCGGAAGCGGCAGATGGCCGGCACGCCCGCCACCAGCGGCAGCGGCTCGAAGCGCAGCCGCACCCAGTCGCTCCATTCGCCGGCGCGCAGGAGCAGTTCCTGCCCCGGCAGGCGCAGGCGCGCCGCCTGGCTGAACGGGTCGAGCCAGACCTCGAACGGCAGTTCCACGGGCGGTTCCTCCGCGCGGAACGGGTTGCTCGGGCCGAGCAGCCGGCAGCGGACGACGCCGTCGCGCACGCGCACGCGCTCGATCCGACCGCCGGGCACGTCGCGCGTCGCTTCGTCGGGGCGGGTGGTGAAGAAGGTGAAGACGCCGTAACTGCCGTGCACGTCGGGCGTGCCCAGCCCGGAGAGCGTGCGGGCCGTGGACGGCGTGGGCGGAAAATTGGAGGGCATGCGGAGCACGCGGCAGGGCACGCCGTGGGCCTCGAGTTCGTTCCACAGCGTGGCGCCCTGCCGCAAGTTGGTCGGCCGCGGGGCCGAGAACGGAATTCGATGGCGGCCCAGCGTCACGGCCCGCGCCGGACCCAGCCGGCGGGCCGTGGAGAGGTAGGGCTGAAGCGTGGCCGGATCGCGCGCCATGAAGTCGAAGATGCCGTGCGTGCCGGCGTTGGCGCCGGAAATGAAATCCGCCCAGGCCACGGGGCTTTGGGGGGGATGGCTGGTGCGCAGCGGCAGGAACACGCCCTGCTCGCGCAGCCGCGCCGCCTGGGGCAGCCGGCCCTCCGCCAGAAACCGCGCCGTGAGGGTCGGGTCCATGCCGTCGATGCCCAGCGCCAGCACGCGGCGCAGGCGCGGCGCGGCGCGCACCAGGGCGGGAAAGCCCGCCGCGGCCGCGGCCGCTCCGGCGGCCTTCAGAAACGCGCGGCGGCCGCAGCGGCCGGCCGCCGGCGCCTGGGTCTTGGGCGCCTTCATGCGTGGGTCTCCGCCAATTCCAAATCCAGAGCCTGGCCGTCCATGTAGGCCGGCGCGGGCACGCCCATCAAGTCCAGGATGGTGGGCGCCAGATCCATGATGTGCGGCGGGCGGCCGCCGCGCAAGCGCGCGTTGCTCAGGAAAGCGCCCGGCACCAGTTCGTGATCGATGCAGTGGTCGCCGCACCAGGCTTTGGGGTTGTCGCAGAACACCTCGCCGTCGGCGCGGCCGATGGCCGTTTCCCAGGCTGCCCGATAGCCCGGGGCGTAGCCCACCACCAGTTCCGGGCCGTCGCCGGCATAGGGCCCGCGGAAGGTCTGCGCGCTGTCGTACACGGCGCGGATGGGCGGCGCGGGGCCGCCGGCGGGATCGCGCAGCGCGCGCAGGCCCTCGGCCAGTTCGCGTTTCAAGGCCTCGGCGGCCGGGCCCGGGGGCACGAGCCCGCCGGCCTCGCGGCCTTGCAGGTTCAGGTACAGGCCGCTCAGACCGAAGCTGTAGGCGCGGGTGCGGCTCCAGTCCACCGCGGCCAGGTACGGCTGCTCCGCGGCGGCGTCGGGCCGCAGCGCCAGATAGCCCGCCTGGCGCAGCCAGGCGTTGAGGTTCACCCCGCGGCGAAAGCTGGCAAAGCCGTGGTCGGAGACCACGAAGAGCGCGTCGGCGGGCCCCAGCCGCCCCAGGGTTTTGCCCAGCAGCGTATCCAGATGCTGATACAGGTCGTCCATGGCGCGGCGGCCCCGCGCGGCGTCCGGCGCGGCGTCCGCCGGCAGCGCCGGATCGGCGGCCGCAAAGCACATGTGCTGAACGCGGTCGGCCAGATCGAAAACGCACACGAGAACGCCGGCGCGCAGAATCCGCAGCGCTTCGAAGAACATGGCTTCGCGCTCGCGCTCGATGTCGTAAGCCTGCGCCAGAAACGCCTCGAGGCTGAGCACGCCTTCATTCAGCGCCCAGGTGTCTTCCGCCAGGCCCAGCGTGGCAAACGGGCCGTGCAGCCGGGCCAGGTAGGGCGCGAAGTAGCCGGGATGCGAGATCGGCATGGCCGGCGCGGCCGGGTCGAGGTGCAGCGGCGTGACGTAGAGCCGGAACTCCGGCGCGGTGGAGAGGAGCAGAAAGCGGCACAGTCCGCGGATGCGCCGCAGGCCGTGGCGAAAGGATACACCGACCCAGTCGGAATACACGCCTTCGCAGAGCCGCACCGCGCGACCGCCGACGCGCAGCAGGGCCTGGCCGGGACGGGGGCCCAGGGCGATGCGCAGCGGCGCCTCCAGGCGCCGGCCCTCGACTTCCGGCCCGCGCAACACCGTGCGGATGCGGCCGCCGCGCGCGCTCACGCGCACGCGCTCGCCGCCCGTGGGCGCCGGGCCGGCGGGGCTGGCCGTTTCGAAGACCGTGAAGGAGCCCTGGGTGCCGCGCAGATCGGGCACGCACATTCCCGAAAGCAAGGCGCCGGCGAAGGGTTCCGGCGGAAAGGTGATCGGCACGCGCAGAATGGTGCTCCAGACCCCGTGTTCGCCCAGCACGCTCCAGAACGGCCGGCTGCGGCGCAGCGGCGTGAGCTCGGCGCGCCGGCCGCCGGCCGCGGCCAGGCGGCAGGAGGAAAGCTGCGGCGCCCGCGTGCGCAGGTCGCGGTTCAGAAAATCGAAAATCCCGTGCTTGCCGGGATTGACGCCGGTCAGGAAGGAGGACCAGGCGACCGGCGACATGGGCGGACAGGTGGTGCGCAGCTCCGTGCAGGAACCCGCGGCGGCCAAACGCGAAAAATTCGGCAGTTCGCCCCGCTCCATGCGGCGGCGCAGTTGCGCGGGGTCGAGCCCGTCCAGTCCCAGCACCACCACGCGGCGGACGCGGGGCCGCCGCGCGCGCGCGCGGCGCCGGCTCCGCAGCGCCTGCGCCGCCAGGCGCAAGGGCAGGGCGGCCAGGGCCGCCAGCGCCAGGCCGACCGCGGCCAGCAGCATCAGAAAGGAGCCGAGAAAGGCGAAGCCGGCGCCGGGACCGATGTAGGCCGGGCCCCAGCCGCACCACAGGGTCTGCATCTCGGGTGCCACGCGCGCCTTGCGCCTTTCCCGCGGCGGCGGCCGGCAAGGACCGGCGCCGGCCGCGAAGCCACCGCGTCGAAAACGCTTTCAGTCTGCCAGCAAAAGGCGCGAAGAGCGAACAAGAAATCGGCCTCCCGCTTCTCCCACGGTCTTTTCCTTTGGCGTCTTTTTCGCCGGTCGGGACGGAGCCCGACCCTCCAAAGTGCCGGAAACGGTGTTCGTGACCGTGGAGGGACGCCCTCCGTGGCGTCCGAGTGCGAAAAACAGGCCAAAAGAAAAGACCGTGGGCGGGGCGCCGCGGCCCGCAATTTGAGCTTTACGGCCGTCCGCCGCTCGGCTTTACTCCCGCCACGCCCGCCGTCGCCGAGCGCGCCGGGGGCAGGGCTGTCGAGGATGTTCGACGTCGGAGAGGAGGCGCAGGTATGCCGCGGAGGCCGGATGTTCGCAAAGTCATGATCATCGGGTCGGGGCCGATCGTGATCGGTCAGGCCTGCGAGTTCGACTACTCGGGGACGCAGGCCTGCAAGGCCCTGCGGGCCCTGGGCTACCAGATCGTGCTGGTCAATTCCAATCCGGCGACGATCATGACCGATCCGGGCATGGCGGACGCGACGTACATCGAGCCGCTGAATCTGCGGCGCATGACGCAGATCATCGAGAAGGAGCGGCCGGACGCGCTGTTGCCGAACCTGGGCGGTCAGTCCGGGTTGAACCTCTCGTCGGAGCTGGCGCAGGCCGGCGTGCTGGACAAGTACGGCGTGCGGGTGATCGGCGTCAACGTGGATGCCATCAAGCGCGGGGAAGACCGCGAGGCGTTCAAGCAGACGATGGCGCGGCTGGGGATCGACATGCCGCGCAGCGAGCTGGCGTACAGCGTGGAGCAGGCGGAGCGGATCGCGGCCGGGCTGGGCTATCCGGTGGTGGTGCGGCCGGCCTACACGCTGGGCGGCACCGGCGGCGGGCTGGTGTACAACGCCGAGGAGTTGCGGGTGGTGGCCGGGCGCGGACTGGCCGCCAGTCTGATCGGACAGGTGCTGATCGAGGAGTCCGTGCTGGGCTGGGAGGAGTTGGAACTGGAAGTCGTGCGCGACGCCAAGAACCAGATGATCACGGTGTGCTTCATCGAGAACATCGACGCCATGGGCGTGCACACCGGCGATTCGTTCTGCGCGGCGCCGATGTTGACGATCAGCCCGGAGCTGCAGCGCAAGCTGCAGAAGTATTCCTACGACATCGTGGAAGCGATCGGGGTGATCGGCGGGACGAACATTCAGTTCGCGCACGATCCGCGGACGGGGCGGGTGGTGATCATCGAGATCAACCCGCGCACGTCGCGCTCCTCGGCGCTGGCCTCGAAGGCGACGGGGTTCCCGATCGCGCTGGTGTCGGCCAAGCTGGCCGGCGGTCTGACGATGGACGAGATTCCCTACTGGCGGGACGGCACGCTGGAAAAGTACACGCCCTCGGGGGATTACGTGGTCATCAAGTTCGCGCGCTGGGCCTTCGAGAAATTCAAGGGGGTGCAGGACAAGCTGGGCACCCAGATGCGGGCGGTGGGCGAGGTGATGAGCATCGGCAAGACCTACAAGGAGGCCTTTCAGAAAGCGATCCGTTCGCTCGAGATCGGGCGCTACGGGCTGGGCTTCGCCAAGGATTTTCACCAGCGCCCGCTGGCGGAGCTGCTGGAGCTGTTGCGGGAGGCCACGAGCGAGCGGCAGTTCATCATGTACGAAGCCCTGCGCAAGGGGGCGACGGTGGAGGAACTCTACCGCCTGACCTATATCAAGCCCTGGTTCATCCGGCAGATGAAGGAACTGGTGGAGCTGGAGGAGCAGGTGCGGGCCTACCGCGGCAAGCCGCTGCCGGCGGAGTTGCTGACGCGCGCCAAGCGGGACGGCTTCGCCGACCGCTATCTGGGGCAATTGCTGGGCTTGCCGGAGAAGGCGATCCGCGAACAGCGCGAGGCGCTGGGCGTCGTGGAAGGCTGGCACCCGGTGCCCGTCAGCGGGGTGGAAAACGCGGCCTACTATTACTCGACGTACAACGCCCCGGACGTGACGCCGAGCAGCAACCGCCGCAAGGTCATGATCCTGGGCGGCGGGCCGAACCGCATCGGGCAGGGCATCGAGTTCGACTACTGCTGCGTGCACGCCGCCTTTGCGCTGCGCGACCTGGGCTTCGAGACCATCATGGTCAACTGCAATCCCGAAACGGTGTCCACGGACTACGACACCTCGGACAAGCTGTATTTCGAGCCCCTGACCGTGGAGGACGTGCTGAGCATTTACCGCAAGGAGCGTCCGGAAGGGGTGATCGTGCAGTTCGGCGGGCAGACGCCGCTCAATATCGCCGCCGAACTGGCCGAGGCCGGAGTGCGCATTCTGGGCACGAGCGTGGACACGATCAACCTGGCGGAAGACCGGGATCTGTTCCGCAATCGGATGGACCGGCTGGGCATTCCGATGCCCGAATCCGGCATGGCCAGCACGTTGGAGGAGGCGCTGGCCGTGGCGCGGCGCATCGGCTATCCGCTGATGGTGCGTCCGTCTTACGTGCTGGGCGGTCGCGGCATGGAGGTGGTGCACGACGACGAGATGCTGCGGGAATACGTGGCCAAGGCGGTGGGGGTGACGCCGGAGCGGCCGATTCTGATCGACCGTTTTCTGCAGGAGGCCACCGAGTGCGAAGCCGACGCGCTGGCCGACGGCGAGGACGTCTTCGTGCCCGCCGTGATGGAGCACATCGAACTGGCCGGCATTCACTCCGGCGACTCCGCCTGCGTGATTCCGCCGGTGAGCATTCCGCCGCGGCACCTGGAAACCATCGTGGAGTACACGCAGCGGATTGCGCGCGAGCTGGGCGTGGTGGGCCTGATGAACATGCAGTACGCGATCGAGAACGATCGGCTCTACGTGCTGGAAGCCAACCCGCGCGCCTCGCGGACCGTGCCGCTGGTCTCCAAGGTGTGCAACGTGCAGATGGCGCGGATCGCGACGCAGCTCATGCTGGGGGCCAAGTTGAAGGACTTGAAGCTCGAGCCGGTGCGGGTGCCGCATTTCGGGGTCAAGGAGTCGGTCTTCCCGTTCGACAAGTATCCGGAAGTCGATCCGATTCTGGGGCCCGAAATGCGCTCGACGGGCGAAGTGCTGGGCCTGGCCGACTCGTTCGGACTGGCGTTTTACAAAGCCGAGGAAGCCGCCGGCAGCCTCCTGCCGGCCGAGGGCACGGTGCTGATCAGCCTGGCGGAAAAAGGCTCCGGCGCGCTGGCGGTGGGCCGCGAGTTCGCGCAACTGGGCTTTCGGATCAAGGCCACCGAAGGCACCTTCCGCTTCTTCCAGGCCAACGGGATTCCATGCGAGCGGATCAACAAGGAACTGGAAGGCCGGCCAAACATCACCGACGGCATCATGAACCGGCAAATCCAGTTGGTGATCAACACCCCGATCGGCAAGCGGGGCCAGACGGACGATTCCTACATCCGCAAGACGGCAATTCGCTACAAGGTGCCGTACATCACCACGTTGGCGGCGGCGCTGGCGTCGGCCAAGGGGATTGCCGCCAGCCGGCGCGGGTTGGGCGGCGTCAAGTCGTTGCAGGAATACCACCGCGACATTCGCGGGGCGGGAAGCCAAAGCCGTTGACAGGCGGCGGGCGGGCGGCGTAGAGTGCCGGGCATGAAGGGGAAGCAAATTCTCGCGGGCGCAGCGCTGACGGCGGTCGCGGCGCTGCTGCTGGCCGGTTGCGAAGCCGAGAACGCCGAGCAGGCGGAAATCACCATTACGCCGCCCACGGCCACGGTCGCCAAGGGCGGACAGGTGCTGTTCACGGCGCGCGGCTGGCACGATTACACCTGGTCGCTGAGCGACACCCGGATCGGCGTCCTCTCGCACACCAAGGGCGACAGCACGGTGTACACCAGCGTGGCGGCCGGCGCGGCGACGCAAGTCCTCACCGTCGCGGGCGGGGTGGAAGTCAACGACAGCTCCGACACGAACGCGGCCCAGCGGGTGAGCGAGGTGGTCCGGGCGACGGCTCTGATTATCCACCGTTGATCGCCGCCGCGGGCCGGGCCATGAACCGCGCGCCCCTGATCCTGAACAGCCTGCAGAATCCGCGCGTGAAGCGCGCCGTGCGGCTGCGCCGCCGTTCCCACCGCGACGAACTGGGCCTGATGCTGATCGAGGGCTACCGCGAGGTCAAGCGGGCGCTGGACAACGGTCACCCGCTGCACGAGTTGTTTTTCTGTCCCCCGCTGTTTCAGGGCGCCAACGAGCCGGCGCTGCTCGAGCGTTGCGCGCGGGCCGGGGCGGAGCTGCTGGAGTGTTCGCCGGCCGTGTTCGAGAAACTGGCCTACCGCGAGCGGCCCGAGGGGCTGCTGGCCGTGGGCCCGCAAGTGCGGCGCGCGCTGGCCGAACTGCGCCTGCCGGCCGATCCGCTGCTCGTGGTGGCCGAGTCCATCGAGAAGCCGGGCAACCTGGGGACGATTCTGCGCTCCGCCGACGCCGCCGGCGCTCACGCCGTGCTGGTATGCGACCGCTGCACGGACATCAACAATCCGAACGTGGTGCGCGCCAGCATCGGGACGCTGTTTTCCGTGCCGGTGGTGGAAACCGGCAGCGCCGAGGCGGCGGCCTGGCTGGCGCGGCACGCCGTGCGCATCGTGGCGACCACGCCGCATACGGATACGCTCTACACCGAGGTCGATCTGCGCGGCGGGGTCGCGATCCTGCTCGGCACGGAGCAGTACGGTCTGAGCGCGGAGTGGCTGGCGCGGGCCGACGCGCGGGTGCGGATTCCGATGCTGGGCCAGGCGGACTCGCTGAACGTGGCGGCGGCGGCCACGATCCTGCTGTTCGAGGCCGTGCGGCAGCGGGGTTTGCGCGGGGTCGCGCGGCCCGAGGCCGGGCCGGAGGTGGGCGCCGGCGCCGCTGGAGACCGCCCCGTCCCTCCGCGTTGAACGCCCAGCGGTTCGGGCGCGGGCCGTCAGGGCGCGCGCGAGCCGGGAGGGGGGGGCGGGGGCGCCGCCGCGCCGAGGGCGGTGCGCCGCCAGGCCCGCGGGGTCATGCCGGTGTGGCGGCGGAATTGGCGGGAAAAGTAGTTGCTGTCGTTGAAGCCGCAGGCGAAGGCGGCTTCCGTCACCCGCACATCTCCGCGGCGCAGCAGGTCGGCCGCGCGCAGAATCCGCGCGCGGATGACGTATTCCAGGGGCGACCGGCCGAGGATGCGGCGAAAGGCGCGCAGCAGCGAGCTTTCGGACATGCCCGCGACCCGCGTCAGATCGCGCACGCTCAACGGCTCGTGCAGATGCCCTTCGATGTAGCTGAGCACTTCGCCCATTTTCCGCAGCGGCGGCGCGAGGGGATTGGCCGTTTCCGAGTAGGCGCGCGCGAGGAATCCGATCAGGTGCATCAGATGGGCGCAGGCCAGGCCGCGATAGCCGGGCCGTTTCGCGCGCAACTCCTCTTCCAGGCGGAAGACCAGGCCGGTCGCTTCGGCCAGGGCTTCCTCGCTGAGCCGGAAGCGGTTGCGGCAGCGCTGCGGCGGCGGCAGGCGGGGTTCGACGCGGAAGAGGGCGTTGTAGCCGGGCGTATCGCGCAAGGTGTGCAGCGGCAGGCCCAGGCGCCGGGGGTGGTAGAGGATATTGACCAGCGTGACCCGGTCGGTGCGCCGGTAGCCGTGGCGCATGGCGCCGCGCACCACGAAGACGTCGCCGGCCGCGATCGGATATTCCACGCCGTCCATGATGTGGCGCCCGCTGCCGGCCAGGATGAGAACCAGCTCGTGGAAGTCATGGCCGTGCACGGCGGTGGCTCCGTGGTCCACCAGCCGCATGCAGGCCAGAGGGAAATCCGGATCCTTGAAGACGCGCCGCGAGCGAATGGTTCGGGCCATGCCGGTTTTGTGCTAGTTTTTGGCGATTTTGTCAAGGCGCGCGCCGGGAGGCGGCGTTAAGGTGCGTCCAGGATCGAAGCCGGGAAAGGAGGCGTCAGATGGCGGAACAGGGAAAGACGGCGGCGCCGTTGCGGGTGGGCGTGGTGGGGATGGGAGGCATTGGGAACACGCATGCGGCGGCCTATCGGCAGGACGAATTGGCGCGGCTGACGGCGGTCTGCGATGTGGTGCGGGAGAAGGCGGACGCGGCGGCGCAGAAGCACGGCGTCAAGGCCTACTACCGCCTGCAGGACATGCTGGCGCACGAGGAGCTGGACATTGTGGACGTGACCACCGGCGGCTATGAGAACGGCAGTTGGCACTTCGAGCCGACGATGGAGGCGCTGGCGGCGGGCAAGCACGTGCTTTGCGAAAAGCCGCTGTCCAACGATCTTGCCGAAGCGCGCGAGATGGTGCGTTACGCGGCCGAACGGCGGTTGTGTCTGGGCTGCAATCTGAACCACTACTTCACGCTCACCGCCGAGCGGGCGCGCCAGTACCTGGACCAGGGGCGGGTGGGCGAGCTGATCTACGTGCTGTTCAAAATGGGGTTCAACGGCGGGGAGGAGACCTACGCCTTCAACCGCTCGCCGCGGTTTAACCAGCCCTATGCGCACATGAAGGCGTTTCTGACGCATCCCTTCAGCGTCATGCGCTATTTCTGCGGCGACATCACGCACCTGCAGGCCTTTGGCGCGCGGCCCGGCTTTCGCCGCAACCGCGGCGACCTGCTGGTGTCGGTGAACAGCGTGCACGCGGCCTTTGCCAACGGCGCGGTGGGTTATCTGCTCAGCCAGCGCGGCGACGCCGTGTGGGGGCTGGGCGGCTGGTGGAGCTGCGAGGTGGCGGGCAGCCGCGGAACGTTCTGCATCGAGAACTGCGTGCAGAAGCTGAGCTACTGGCCGGCGCCCAAGCCGGGCCAGAAATTCGGCCTCGGCGAGGGGCCGGAGCCGGAAGTGCTCGACACGGGCATCCGCGATTTCGGCGCCACGTTTCCGCGGCGCATCCACGCCTTTCTGGAGGACATCGCCAACGGCGTGCACCACGAGCACGTGCGCTCGTCCGGCCGCGACGCGCTGGCCACACTGGAGTACATCTGGGCGGCGATCGAATCCTACGAAAACGGCGGGGCGCTGGTGCGGCCGCGTCCGCTGCCGCCGGTGCACGGCGACCCGCGGACGGAGAAGATCTGAGCGGCGGCGGAGGGGGGCGGGGAACACAGGGGGGCCTAAAGATGATGCGACTGGGCGTGAATACGGTGTTGTTTCAAGGGCACGATCTGGCCACGGCGATGCGGCATATCGCCTGGGCCGGTTATGACGGAGTGGAGCTGTCGGCGATCAAGGGGATGTGCGAGCACCTGGAGCTCGACCGCTGGCGGGAGCAGGTCGAGCCGATCCGCGCGCTGGCGGCCGAGCACCGCCTGGCGTTGTTGAGCATGGAGGTGGCGTCCCTGGACGAAGAGCGATTGAGCAAAGCCTTCGCGGCGGCGCAGGCGCTGGGCGTGCCGGTGGTCAACGTGGGGCCGGGGGGCAAGTCGAACAACGAGGCGGACTTCGAGCGGCAGACGGACCTGTTGGCGCGCCGGGCCGAGCAGGCCGCCGCGCACGGTGTGACGTTGTGCTGCAAGGCGCACGTCGGGGCCGCGATCTACAACACCCCCACGACCCGGCGGGCGCTCGAGAAGATCGCCTCGCCCGGATTCGGGGTGGACATGGATCCGAGCCACATCTATCGCGCGGGCGAGAATCCGGCCGAGGCGCTGGCCGCCGTGCTGCCGCGGATGCGGCACGTGCACATTCGGGATTGCAGAGGGCGGGGGCCGGGACCGGGCGAACCGCGGGATCAGGCCTGCGGGCGCGGCGAGATCGATTTGCCGGCCTACTTTCGCGCGCTGGTGCAGGGGCGCTACGACGGGCCGGTGTGCCTGGAGGTCATCGGCGCGGGGCAGTACGAGTTGCCGCGGCGGGACATCATCGCGGCGGAGAGTTACGGCTACATGAACGCCTGTCTGAAGGCGCTGGGGGCGCGGTGAGCGGGGCGGATCAGGACGCCGTCGGCGTCGGCATTCTGGGGCTGGCCCATCCGCACGTGGGGATGTATTGCGCCCGCTGGCGCCAACAGCCGGAACTCGGTGTGCGGGTTGTGGCCGCGTGGGATCGTGACGCCGCGCGGTCCGCGTCCGCCGGCGTGGAAACGGCGGCCACGCCGCAAGCGCTGCTGGCGCGGCGCGATGTGCAGGCCGTGCTGATCGGGGCCGAGACCTCGCGGCATGCCGAGTTGGTCGAGCAGGCCGCGGCGGCCGGCCGGCCGATCGTGCTGCAGAAACCGCTGGCGTTGACGCTGGCGGAGGCCGACCGCATCGTGGCGGCGGTGCGCCGGGCGGGGGCGCCGTTCACCCTGGCCTGGCAGATGCGCGCCGACCCGCAGAACCTGAAGATCAAGGAACTGCTGGCCGGCGGCGAGTTCGGCCGCGTTTTCATGGTGCGGCGCCGGCACGGGCTGTCGCTGATCCTGACCTCGCCGGAGTTCCGGAACTCGTGGCATCTGAAGCCGGAATTGAACCGCGACATCTGGGCTGACGACGCCGCGCACCCGATCGATTTTCTGTACTGGCTGTTCGGAATGCCGCGCAGCGTGACGGCGGAGCTGGGCACGCTGTACGACCCGATCCAGCCCAACGACAACGGGATTGCGGTGTTCCGATACGCCGACGGCATGATCGCCGAAGTCTCCTGTTCGTTCACCTGCCTGGCGGGCGAAAACACGACGGAGGTGATCGCCGAACACGGCGTGATCATCCAGAATTACGGCGATGGTCCGAGCTCCTCGCTGCCGCCGCCCCCCGGCGCCGCGGCCTTGAAGTGGTATCGCCGGGGCGGCCGGAGCTGGAGCGTCGAGGAACTGGACGGTCCGCGGAAGCAGGCTGAGCGCATCGCGCACCTGGCCGGACCGCTGGCCGAATTCCTGCGCGGGCGCCGGCCGCCGCTGGCCACGGCGGAGGAAGGCCGCGACGTGCTGCGGATGGTGCTGGCGTGCTACGAGGCGAACGCGCAAGGCCGACGAGTGTTGTTGTAAGGCGAAGGACGGACGACGAAACCGGAAAGGAACGACCATGCGACGGAAACCGAACCTGCTGCTGATCGGCATCGACAGTCTGCGCGCGGATCACATGAGCCTCTACGGCTATGCGCGCCTGACCACGCCGCACATTGACCGGTTCGCGGCGCGCGGGGCTGTGTTCGAAAACGCCTTCAGCCCCCATATCCCCACCACGCCGGGCTACGGCTCGATGTTCACGGGGCTGGATTGCTTCGGCACGAACGTGGTGGCGCTGCGGCACCAGGGCGGGCTGGGCCAGCACCTGCGGACGCTGGCGGAAGTGCTGGGACAGGAGGGCTACCAGACCACCTGCGTCGGGTTCAGCGGCAATCCGGCTTCCCGGGGCTTCCAGAAGTACCTGGACTTCGAGGGCTGGGGTTCCTGGCAGCAGGGCCGCAGTCCGAAGGCGGAGAAGCTGAACGCCGTTGCCATTCCGGAGCTGAAGCGGCTGGCGGCGCAGCGGCAGCCGTTCTTCCTGTTCCTGCGGCACATGGACCCGCATTCGCCGTACTTGCCGCCGCAGCCCTTCGAGCGGATCTTCTATGGCGGCAACGAGTTCGACCCCCAGAACAAGTCCCTGCGGCCGGTAATGAAGTTCAAACCGTTCTGCGATTACTTCGCCAGTTGGTTTCCGCCGGGCTGCACGGACAAGGATTACATCATCGCCCAGTACGACGGGGCGGTGGCCTACATGGACGCCTGCATCGCGAACATCTTCGCCACGCTCGAGGCCCTGGGGCTGGAAGAAGACACGCTGGTGGTCATCGATGCCGATCACGGCGAGACGCTTTACGACCACGATTGCTACTTCGACCATCACGGGCTGTACGAATGCACGCTGCGCATCCCGCTGGTCTTCGTGTTTCCGGGCCGGGTGCCGGCCGGGCAGCGCTGGTCCGACATCTGCCAGATGAAGGACGTGATGCCGACGATTCTGGACTTGCTGGGCGTGCGGACGGACATTCGCTTCGACGGGCGCAGCCTCGTGCCCCTGCTGCGCGGGCTGCCGCGGGCGCCCGAGCCGGAGTTCTACATCACCGAATGCACCTGGATGCGCAAGCACGGCTGGCGGACGCCGCAGTGGAAGTTGATCCAGGCCCTGGAGCCGGACTTCCACTTCAAGCCGGCGCTGGAACTTTACGACCTGATCCGGGACCCGGGCGAGACCCGCAACCTGGCGGAAGCGGAACCGGGCGTGGCCGCGCTGCTCAAGCAGCGGATGCAGGAATGGATCGCCCGGCGGGAGCGGGAAACCGGCCGCCAGGCGCCGATCTACACGAACCTGAACTGGCACGGCAAAGGCTGCGGGCCGTTCCGCTCGTCGCGGCAGGCTTACGAGACGCTGCACATCGGCTCGCCGCGCGCGGCCAAGGGCCTGCAGGCGCGCGAGCTGCGCGCGCAGCGCGGCCAGAAGAAGCTGTAACCCCGGCGCGGACCATGATGCTGACGACGATCATCGGCCGCGGACATTCGGGCACCCGCGCCATGTCGCATACGCTCTCGGCCAGCGGCGTCTTTATGGGCTGCCCGCAGAATCCGTCGGGCGATCTGCTGCCGCCGGAGGCCATGTACGAGGCCTGCCGGGTGCTGGCGCGCTCGGTGCGCTGGAAGGGCGGCCTGGAATGGGATTTCAGCGCCTTGCACACGCAGCCGATCCCCGAGGAGTTCACGGCCCTGATCCGTTCCTATCTGCGGGTGGTGCTGGAAAGTCCGGCCGAGCGCAAGGGGTGGAAGATTCCGGAAACGACGCTGGTCTATCCGTGGATCGCGCGCTTGTTTCCGGAAGCGCGGTATGTGTTCTGGATTCGCGATCCGCGCGACTGCGTGATCGGCCGTCATTTGACGGACGACCTGCGGGCGTTCGGCATCGAGTATCCCGCCACGGAGGATGAGCGGCTGCGGCGCGCCATTTCCTGGAAGTACCAGTACGATCTCGTCTGCGCCACGCCCCGGCCGGCCCATTGGATCGAGGTGCGGTTCGAAGACTACGTGTTGCGCCAGGAAGCCACGCTGCAGCGTTTGGAGGCCTTTTACGGCTTCCCCCTGGCGCGCCTGCCGGTGCAGCCCGAAGCGGTGGGCCGGTGGCGCAAGGACGGCCATCGCCACACCTTCGATTTTTTGCGGCCGGCCATGGAGCGTTACGGCTACCGGTGAGGTGCCGCCGGCTCATGAACACACGAGAGCGATTCTGGGCTGTGATGCGGTTCGAACCGTTCGACCGCCTTCCGCTGCTGGAGTGGGCGGGCTGGTGGGACCGCACCATCGAGCGCTGGCACGGCGAAGGGCTGCCGCCCGCGCTGACCGACCGCTACGCCATCGCCCGGCACTTCGGTCTGGAACTGTATCGCCAGGACTGGTTCGGCGCCTGCGGGCCGAACTGCCCCCGGCCGGTCAGCCATGGCGCGGGCATTTTGCGCACGGCCGCGGATTACGAGCGCCTGCGGCCGTGGCTCTATCCCCGGCCGCGCGTGGATGCCGAGCGCTGGACGCGCTGGGCCGAGGAGCAGCGGCGGGGCGAGGCGGTGCTGTGGTTCACCGTGGACGGTTTTTTCTGGTTTCCCAGGAGACTGCTGGGGATCGAGAACCACCTCTACGCGTTCTACGACCAGCCGGAGCTGCTGCACCGCATCAACAGCGACCTGGCAGACTGGATCGTGGCCGTGATCGCCGAACTCGACGGCGTTTGCCGACCCGATTTCATGACCTTCGCGGAGGACTTGAGCTACAATCATGGCGCCATGCTCTCCCGAGCGCAGTTCGACGAATTTCTGCGGCCTTACTACGAGCGGGTTATTCCGGCCCTGAAGCAACGGGGCATCCTGCCCATCGTGGATTCCGACGGCAACGTCGAGGAAGCGGCCTGCTGGTTCGAAGCGGCCGGGGTGGAAGGCATTTTGCCGCTGGAACGGCAGGCCGGCGTTGACATCGCGGCCTTGCGCCGGCAGCATCCCCGTCTGCGGTTCATCGGGCACTTCGACAAGCTGACGATGAACCGGGGCGCGGCGGCCATGCGCGCCGAGTTCGAGCGGCTGTTGCCGGTGGCCGCGCGCGGCGGGTTTCTGATCAGTTGCGACCATCAGACCCCGCCGGGCGTTTCGTATCAGGACTATCTGACGTATCTGGCTTTATTCCGGGAATATGCGCAGGAGGCGGGGCGCCTTTCCCGGGCGCAAGGAGGCGGAACATGTTGAGAGTATGCGTCATCGGCATGGGGCCGATCGGCAATCGCCATGCGCGGATTTATCGGGACGACCCGTTGGCGGAACTGACGGGGGTCTGCGATATCCGGCGCGACCGCGCCGACGCGGCAGGCCAGACGTTCCACGTGCCGCGCTTCTACGATGCCGCCGAGATGCTGCGCGCGCTCAAGCCGGACCTGGTCAGCGTGGCCACGGGCGGGTACGAGTACGGCAGCGACCACTACGCGCCCACGATGCAGGCGCTGGAGGCGGGCTGCCACGTGCTCTGCGAAAAGCCGATCAGCAACGATATTGCTCAGGCCGAAGCCATGGTGGCGATGGCGCGCCGCCAGGGGTTGTGTCTGGGCGTCAACCTGAATCATCGGTTCACGCCGGCGGCGCGGCTCGCCAGGCGCTGGGTGGACGAGGGGCGGCTGGGGCATCTGTTGTTCGTCAACATGAGCATGTGGATCAAGAACCCGACGGAAAGCTCGCCGTACTTCCAGATCAAGGCGCTGCATCCGCACACCGTGGACATCCTGCGCCATTTTTGCGGCGACATCGAGGCAGTGCACTGCTTCGCCACGAAGGCGCCGGGCCGCCGCATCTGGTCCACGGCGCAGTTCAACCTGCGCTTCCGCAACGGCGTGGTCGGTTCCCTGACCGGCAGCTACGATATCGAACGCGGCCACCCCATGGAGCGCTGCGAAGTGGCCGGCACCGGCGGCCGCTTCGTCCTGGAGGACATGTGGCGGGAAGTGACGTTGTATCCCGCGGGCAACCTGGAAAAGACGGTGTACACCAATCCCGTTTTCGGGGGGGTGCGGGACTTCGAGGATACGTTTCGCGAGCGACTGCACACCTTTCTGGACGAAGTGACCCGCGGCGTGTCGCCGGAGCGGATTGACGGCTCCGGCGCCGACGGGCTGGCGGCGCAGAAGGTGTTGGCCGCGGCAATCGAGTCGCTGGAGAAGGAAGCGGTGGCTTACGTGCGCTAGCGCGCCGGCGTCGCCGGGAGCGGGCGGGCGGGGAAGCGCGAGAGGCGTCGCGAGTTACGCGAGCGGTTTCGGGAGCGCACAGCGGGAGGCAAACCATGATTCGGAAAGCGTTCGTCATGTCGGTCACGGCGGGGCAGGAAGCGGAGTACGAGCGGCGGCATCGGCCGATTTGGCCTGAGCTGGAGCGCACCCTCAAGGCCCACGGCGTGCACAATTACTCCATCTTCCTGCACCCGGAGACCCGGCAGCTATTCGGGTATGTGGAAATCGAAGACGAAGCGCGCTGGAACGCCATTGCGCAGACGCCGATCTGCCGCCAGTGGTGGGCGTACATGAAGGAAATCATGCCGTCCAACCCCGACCACAGTCCGGTGTCGCGCGAATTGCGCGAAGTCTTCCACATCGACTGACAGCGCCGGCGGCGGGAGGCCGCGGGACTACATCCCGTAAACCTTGCGCAACTGCTCCTGGGTGGGCATGGTGGAGTAGTACTCGCCGCGCGGTCCGACGTACTGGCCGCCGTCCGTCTGGCGGAGCTGGACCGGCGTCTTGGAGCCGTTCGAGTTTTCCACCCAGACGGTGGTGATGAACTGCTGTTGCTGCAGCAGGTTCAACTGATTCTGCGTTTCGCGCTGGGCGCCCATCTGGTGTCCGATCAGCCCGCCCGCCAGCGCGCCGGCGGCGATGCCGAGTTCGCGGTCGTTGCGGCTGCCGCCGAGGTTATGGCCCAGGATGGCGCCGAGGGCCGCGCCCACGCCCGTCCCGATGGCCGCCGACTGTTGGGCCGGCGTCATGGTGGTTCCGCAACCGGTCTGCAGCAGCACACCGGTTACGAGCAACAGAGGTAGCACGTATTTCATGGCTGCGTTCCTCCCTTTCTTGTGGGTTTGTCTGCTTTGACGTGTCAAAGGCTCATTCTATTCGATCGCGAAGGCGTTTCCCGCTCCAAGGCGGCCGGCTGACGAATGGCAGCCCCCTCGAGCCGTCGGCGCCGGCTGGCTCAAGGCGGCGGTGCGCCGTCGGGTCTGGCCCCGCGGCCGGGGTCGCGGCGGCCGCCGAGGCGTCGCCGGCGCAGACGGGACCGGAGTTGCGACTTGGGCAGATAAGGTT
>Ga0101944_10003960_pt1 | contig 19422 bp, 15 predicted proteins | sample DewCreD2012metaG_FD_75245 | JGI IMG/M metagenome (GOLD analysis project Ga0101944, IMG submission 75245) | Hot spring sediment bacterial and archeal communities from British Columbia, Canada, to study Microbial Dark Matter (Phase II) - Dewar... ... | reverse complement strand
CAGCGGGTGATGGATGCGGCGATGAGGTCGGCGCGAACAGGGGCAATCGAAAAGGTGGGGCCGTAGTCGACCCCACCTATCACACGACCGGGCGAAGGTTCCGGTCGTCTATCTGTGGCCCTAGCTCCGTCTGAGCTACTTCGTCAGTGGGCAAGCGCCCGTACCCGCGCGCGGCCCTGTTCCGTTGCCCCAGCCGGGGCCCATTCCACGACCCATTCCGGCGCCCATGCCTTTGGGGCAGCATCCCGGACCACCAGGGCCGCCGGGGCCCATGCCCATACCGCCCCCCATGCCGGGTCCGAGGCACATGCCGCAGCAGCCGCAGCCCATCACCGGCCGGGCCGAGCGGTTCGCCGAGCGCGTTGTAGAGCTCGGCCGTCGCCGGCGCGACCCCCAGCCGGACGGCGCGCGTGGCGTCGGGCGACCACAGCGCCAGCACGTGTCGGGCGTGCGCGGCGCCGGGCCGCGGCGCGAACGAGAACGCCAGCAGGTTCTCCGCGATCTCGTGCTGCTCACCCGCGCAGGTCGGCCCCAGCAGTCGCCCGACGGCCGCCAACGCGCGGTAGCCGATCTTCGGCGTCAGGTCATGCCGCACGAGGCCGAAGTGGTACTCCTCGTAGAACGGGTCCACGCCGTCCTCACGAAAGTCGTACCACGCGACGCTGCGCGCCGCCCCGGACGCCAGCGCGGCAATGTACGTCCGGGCGACATATCCGGCCTGGGCGCGCTCGCTGTGGCCGCCGAGCGGGCTCGGCCAGCCCATCTCGGTGATCCACACGTCGCGCCCGCCGACGAGCTCACGCGCCGCCCGCAGCTCGCGGATGAAGCCCAGCGGGTCGAGCTCGCCGCGGTACGGATGCACCGTCAGCGCGTCGAACGGCGCGCCGGCGTCAAGCACCATCCGGATGAAGCCGGTGTCGATCCCCGCGGTCGAGCAGCCCAGCACCTGCGCCCGCGGGTCGACGGCCTTGATCGTCTCATAGGCCCGCTTCAGCAGCACCGGGTAGCGGTCCTTCGGCCCGGGCCAGAAGAAGATGTTCGGCTCGTTCCAGATTTCCCAGTGCCGGATCCGGTCCTTGTAGCGCGTCACCACGGTTCTGAGGTAGTTGCAGTAGTGCGCAATGAACTCGTCCGTCACCGGCGGCTTGTTCCACTCGGTGTAGTAGCACATCAGTCCGTACACGCTGATGCCGTGGGCCGTGGCCGCCTCGACGAGCTGGTCGAAGAACGAGAAATCGAACTCGCCCGGCCGCGGCTCGAGCCAGTTCCAGTGAAACTCCTCGCGGGTCCACTTCACACCCGCGGCCGCCGCGAGCCGGCAGAGCGCGTCCATCTCCGCGCGGGCCTGCGGGTGCGCGTGGAAGCGATAGAGGTACAGGCCGGCGCCGACGGCGCTGTCCGGGTCGAGCGCCGGCCGCTCCGGCGCCGGCGGCACGCGGGCGATCGTGACCGACCGGCGGCCGGACGTTACGCCGTCGGCCGCGAACTCGAACTCGCCCTCGACCATCGCGCGCCCGCCGAACTCGCTCTCGACCCCGTGCGTCGCGCGCCCCAGCGCGGGAAGCTCGAACGGTACCGTGCGCTCGTCGAACGTGCCGTCGAGGCCGCGCAGCGCGATGCGCAGAAGCCCGGCGAGCCGCGTCGGGTGCAGGCTGCGGAGTTCCGCCGAGAACCGCAGCTGCTGCCCATCCTGTCGGACCTGCGGGATGAGAACGACGGCCTGCGACGGCTCGACCTCGGTGGTGATCTCGAGCGTCCGCAGCGTCACCGCGCCGGCGGTCGGGGCGCCCTGTTTCTTCAGGATCAGCGCCTCCAGCCGCAGCGGATAGCGCACGAGACCGTCGTCCTCGCCGCCGGAGTGCGCCCACGTCTTCAGGTCGCCGAGGGGCACTTCGAACGTCTGCGGGCCGGCTTCGCTCAACGTCCCGAGACTGCGCTCGAAATTCTGGAAGTGCGAGCCGAGCACGGCCCGCAGCTCGTGCCCGCCCCCGTCGCTCTCGACCGTCAGCCGCAGCGCCTGCGGCCGGGCGAGCAGCGACCGGCCCCAGTTCAGGCGGCACGCGGTGCGCTCGCCCGTGAAATCGTAGTGGAGCGTGCCGCCGTCCAGCCGGCCGCCCTCCACCGACCAGCCGTCCGTCGTCGCGAACGTCGACTCGACGTACGTCGCACGCCGCAGCCGGTCCTCGTCGGCGCGGCGGTAAACCCACTGCACGTCGTCAATCAGCACCTCGCCTTTTCGATTCCCGCCCTGGTTCTCCAACAGGATGTCGAACCGACGCGCGGGCGAAGCGAACCGGCCGTCCCCGCCCCAGTGATGCGCCCAGCCGTCCAGCGCGATCTCGAGCTGCTGCCAGCCGTCAAAGTCGAACCACACGTCCTTCTGGAACGCCTCCCCCTCCGCGTCCACGGCGCGGAAGATCATCAGGTTCGCGGCCGGCTTCTTCACCCACAGCCGCACCGCCACGACCGGCGGGTCGGCCGGCAGCTTGACCAGCGCGGCCGTGTAGTGGCCCCCGTTCTCGAAGTCGTACGAGAGAACGAGTACGCCGTCGTTGTCGCGGCCGCCGGTGGCGCGGCGCTCGAGCGCGCCGCGGGCGCCGGGCCACTCCGGACCGTCGCTGAATTCCCATCCGGCAAGGGCATCGTCGGTTGCGAACGTGAGCGGCTCGGAGAGATCCGCGCCGCGCGCGAGCGAGAAAGACAGCAGTGCGATGAAAGCGCTTGCGGTGATGCGCTGCCTACGAGCGAGCATCTGAACCTCCATTCACGCGCGTCACGCGCGGCGCGCCCGCCGCGCGCGGCGGCATTGTACTTGTCACCGCGCCAGCCGTCCCGTCTCCGACGGGACGTCTCAGCGACGGTTACAAATAGGTCAACCGCGACGTTTGTTTGCTAGCGCATTTTCACGGTTGTGCGAACACGACGGCGGGTGGCGGGGGCGGGGTCGAGCCCGCAACGAATCGGCCGAGCCTGAACATAAGACCATGTTTTGAAATATCTTACGCGCATCCGTTTTCGCCGCACTTTCCGAGCGGATGGCTTTCCCCGCGCGGTTCCCGGGGCCCGCCCCGCGGATCGGCTTGCAGAACGGAATGCCAAAGCGACGATATTGTCTTTTGTGCTTGCGTGGGGTTGGAAGCGGCGTTATACTCGCGCATAATCTCGGGCGGGCGCCGCGGGCGGCCGCCGGTTCGAGAGGCGGCATCTCAGGTCGTGTGCGGTCCCCGTGCGGACCGCTCAGAAACATGGCGGAAGGCTGTTCGTTCCGACGGAACCAAAGTGGGAGAATGGAGCATGCGACGAACTCTTAGCACCTCGGCGATCCTCGTTGCTCTGTGCGTCGTTGCGCAGGCCGCGACGGTCACGTTGTCTCTGCAGTCGACCAAGAACGGACAGACCGTCCAGCCCGGCACCACGATTGACTGGACGATCCGGGTGGCCGTGTCGACCGGCGACAATCAGGGCCTGGCCTTGATCGCGTGCGACCTCGTCCAGGATGCGGCCAACCCGGCCAAGTTCGACATCCCGCCGGGGGACGTGGCGAGCATCGGCACCACGATGGACGACTTCAGCCGTCCGCTGGGCATCAGCAACCCCGGTGAGGGCGGCGCGACGACGGGCTACATCGGCGTGCAGCGCGGCACGGCGGGTCAGAAGAACCTGGTCCAGATCGGCGGAGCGCAGAACACGTTCGGCGCGGCCGGTCCGACCGGCATCGGCCAGGACTTCACGGTCAACGGCGGCATCGGCCAGGGCGCTCAGCCGCAGCAGGTGCTGACGGGCTCGTTCCCGGCCCCCGCGACGCCCGGGACGTACACGTTCCGGCTGACCAACGGTCTGGCGAACGTGCTGACGTCGATCGGCACGCCGCCGGCGTACTCGCCCGTGGCGCAGGCGACGGTCAACACCGCGACCGCGCAGATCAGCTTCACCGTTGCGACCGGCCCGGTGCCGTGCAAGGGTGACATGGATTGCAGCGGCCAGGTCAACTTTGACGACATCGACCGCTTCGTCGAAGCCCTGAGCTACCCGGGTGGCGCCGGCTGGCCGTACCCGAACTGCCCGTGGCTGAACGGCGACTGCAACAACGACGGCTCGGTGAACTTCGACGACATCGATCCGTTCGTGGCCCGCATCGGCGCGACCTGCCCGTAGGCAGCCTCCGCGCCGCTGACGGTCTCCAAGAGTCCCGCAACGCCGGTGACACGCCCTGACCGGGGCGGTTCACCGGCGTTGTCGTTTTGGACGGCGGGCCCCTCGTGCACACCGGCCGCCCGTCGCTAGAATCGCGGTATGGCGGATTCGGACCAGCTGCGGGACCAGCTTCGAACGCTCAGCATTCCGCGCGACCGCCGACCCGGGCCGTCGGCCCGCCCGCGGCGAGGGCCGTGGACCGTCGTGCTCGCGGTGTGCGTGCTCGGGCTGGCGGGGTATCTGGTCTGGGAGCGGTTCGGCAGCCGGATTGCCGTCTGGGCCAGCCGGTCCGCGGCGGCCCCCGCCCCGGCGGTCCGGAGCGTCCGCGTGGTCGCGGCGCCGGCCGTAGCCGCCACGCCCGTCCTGACGGCGACCGGAAAGATCGTCTCCGACCATCTCGTGGAAGTGCAGACGAAAGTCTCGGGACAGGTGGTGGCGCTGCATTTCGAGCAGGGCGACACGGTGCAGCGGGGGCAGGTCCTGGCGGAGATCGAGTCGGACACGTATCGCGCGCGGCGCGACGAGGCCGCGGCGACGCTCGAGAAGGCCCGCGCGAATCTCGCGTTTCAGGAGATCAACTTCGAGCGGGTGCGCCGGCTGCACGCCCAGAGCCAGGCGTCCGACATCGAGTTCGCCGAAGCCCGCCGGGGGCTCGACGAAGCCCGGGCGCAGGTGGCCGCGGACGAGGCGCAGCTGGCGTTCGCCGAGAAGCTGCTGCGCGACTGTCAGGTCGTTGCGCCGATCGGCGGCGTGATTCTCGAGCGCAACGTCGAGGTGGGCGACTTCGTTGCGGCCGAAGGCGGGCGCGGCGATGGTCCCACCCTCCGTCACCCAGGCCTGCCTGGCCGGAGCCCCCGCAGAAGCACGCAGTTCGCGAGTGGTCGACCTGACCACCCAGAAGATGAAAAGATAGAGGATGACCAGGAAGGCGAACTTACCCGCCAGAAGCACTATCTGGAGCATGCGCCGTCCCCCGGTCCGGGATACCTACCTGGCCTCCACTGTGATACGTCGCTGTCCGATCACCACCACATCCTTCGGGCCCAGGATCGTCCTGGTGATGGGATAGCCGTTGACCAGCGTCCCGTTGGTCGAGCCCAAGTCTTCCAACACCAGCCTGTCACCCTCGAAGAAGACGGCCGCGTGCCGACGTGACACACCGGGGTCTTCGATGCGGAAGTCGACGTCCCGACCCCGGCCGATGATCACCCGCTCCCCTGAGAACTCGCGGACCACATCTCCCGAACGGAGGGCGATGGTCCTTGCTGCGCGGGACGATGGCCCAGGCACGGCCGGTGCAGGGGCGGCCGGTGCAGCAGCAGCCGGTGCAGCAGCAGCCGGTGCGGTAGCGGCGGGCGAGAGACCTGGCGACGCCGAAGCCCCTGGTCCTCCCATCCGCGACTCAGGTGACGGCGTAACCTTCTGCCGGGCCCCGCCGACCGCGGGAGCAGCCACGTCTATCCCGTTCTCCAGACGCCGCAGCGGGTGGGCGAGAATGCCGAAACGTCCAAGCTCCAGCTCCTCATCGAGCACTATCCCGACCGAGATATCTTCCTCAAGCTCATATCCCATGTCTTCCACGTGCTCGTACAGCTGGTCGACCAGATCACTTTGCACTCTGGCTGCTTTGCCACGCAGACGCTCGTAATCGTCGAGACACAAGTAGACCGTGTACCGCGCTGGGGCCCAGACCCGCCCGCGGTCGGAGACCTTGTGGTCTTCCATTTCCTTGATGAGCTTCTCGGCCAGCTCGGCGGGGTGGACGAACAGACGCTTGGGGTTGCCTTTCCTCGGTGCGCCGGCCTTCCGGATGAAACCCATGGACGCTTCCTCCTAGAGGGACCTCGCGCCCCTCGCTGGAGCGACAAGGGCGGATAGATAGGCGATTATAGCGCACGGTCCATAGGCGACCAGGAGAGGCGCTACGCTCAATCGTACGTCCAAGATGGCCACTGGCAGAACGGTGAACCCCACCAGGACCAAGATCAGGTATAGGGTGGCTCCCCACATGCGACGCTCACGCTCCTGGCCAAGAGTTGCGAAAAGCGGTAGCGAGAGCACGGTGAACAGCACGACTTGCAGCGCCAACTCCGGGCGCGAGTCCAGCAAGCGGGCGACCTCCGTCAGTACCGCCCAGGGCGAGCCGACGTGCTTAGTCGCCTGCAGTATCGGCCCAGGGCCGCTGGTGAAAACGTAGGGCAGAGTCGTCCAACCAGCGAACCCCGCCGTCACCGTCAGAAGCAGCCCGCTCCAGAACCCCGCCAACGCCCCCCACCATCTCCAGAAAAGGCCAGTCAGAGGCAAGACCGCCAACCCCAGCCAACCCAGCGCCGCCAGCGGCATGACCCCAGGTAGCAGCACAGCCCACTCCTTCCTCCGCCAGCGCAGCAGGGCCAAGGTCAGGGCGGCGGGCACAACATAGAGCACGCCCCACCCCGCTCCATAGGCGAAGATGGGTGGCGCCAGCACGGCGAGGGTCACCACTGCCCCGGCGAAGGGCCAGAGCAATGCCAAGAACGCGGGGGCGGCCACCAAGGCTAGGACCGCGTTCTCGGGATAAAAAGGCACCCTCGGCAAGAGGTAGAGCAAGGTGAGCAGGGCACAGCCGCCAGCCACTAGATGTCTACCCACGAAAGCCGCGCGCTCGGGCTGCGCGACCGTCGGCCGCAAACGCCGGACCCGGGTAGTGAGAGTGCGTTCCGGCGCGTCGTCCGGAAGCGCGCGCGCCAGCTGGGCGAGTTGCCGGCCGAAAGTCGCTGCATCGGGGCGCACCAGCCGGTCGCGCGCCATCGCTCGGCCCAAGAGGTCGCTCAGGGCGAGCGGCAGATCGGGGCGGGCTGCGGCCAGCGGCGGGATGTCGGGCCGCGAGACGTCCCTAAGCAACTCTTCCAGGCGACGGCCACGAAATGGGTTCTTCCCCGTGAAGCCTTCGTAAAGAACGAGCGCAAGCGAGTAGACGTCGGAGCGTGAGTCGACCTTCTTGCCCTCGATCTGCTCTGGAGACATGTAGGCCACGGTCCCCACCACATCCCCTACCATGGTAAGAGACGTGCCATCGTCCACATGGGCGACACCGAAGTCCATCAGCCGAGCGTCGACGGTCTCACCCGCTACCAGCATCACGTTCTCGGGCTTGACGTCACGATGGATGACTCCCCGCTGGTGAGCATGGTCGAGAGCCCCGGCCAGTTGCACTCCCACCTGGGCTATCTCCCTGTCGGAGAGGGAACGGCGCCGATAGAGCTCACGCAGGGTCGCACCCGGGATGTACTCGCTGACCAGTAGGGTCTGGTCGTCCTCTTGGATGACGTCGTACGTGTGGACGATATGGCGGTGGTTCAGGCGTGCCGCAGCCTCCATCTCGCGCCCGACCCTACCCTCGTCGTCCGTGACCCGGCTGACCACTTTGACAGCCACCGGCCTTCCCATCTGCAGATCGTCAGCCAGGTAGACGGTCGCGAATCTTCCGCCGCCCAGGCGACGGACGATCTGGTACCGATCATGAAGGAGGGCGAGACCGGCCATGGCACGAGTATACAGTCGTGTGGCCCAAAGCTATCCAAGACTGAGACGAGGCGAGGCTATGTTATACTCGTGCGCACTCCGGGCGAGTGGCGGAATTGGCAGACGCGCTAGGTTCAGGGTCTAGTGAGCTTACGCTCATGGGGGTTCAAGTCCCCCCTCGCCCACCATCACCTTTCTAGTTGCCGCCGTACATGGCCAATAGGAACGAAGACGACACCGACACTGACCTGACTGGAGTGAGGCGGAAGCGGCGGCCGAAGAAGGTCCTGCCGAAACCACTCTTGCGTCTACTGGCGGTCCTCGCCGTCATCATCGTCATAGTGGTCGTCATCGTGGTGGCCGCGCGCAGCGCGATGAGCAGTGGAGAAGCCGCCGACTACCAGCGGTACATGACCGAAGTGGCCTCCCTGTTGGAGCAGTCGGATGCTTTGGGGCAGGAACTCTTCACGCTTCTCACCGACCCTGGCGACACCAACCGCAAGGACATCCAGACCCGGTTGGACCGGCTGGTCGTGACATCGGCCAAGCTGGCGGACGAGGCGCTGGCCCTGGAAGCACCGAGCGACTTGATCGAGAACGGCGTCCACCAGTTCTTCATTCTCATCATGACTTTTCGGAAAGACGGACTGGCGGACCTCAAGCCCTCGCTCATGAACGCCCTCGAAGTGCAGGACACCGAAGTCACCGCTGAGCAGATCTCTCACGCCCTCGCCTATCTCACCAACTCTGACTTCTTATACAACGAAGTGTTCGTCCCCCGCGCCACCGAGGTGCTCAAAGCCAAAGAGCTCACCGGCATCACCGTTCCGGCCTCCGATTTCTTGAGCGACCATGACCTAGCCGCCAAGACGAAAGTCCAGGAGATCGTGGCAAAGCTCAAGAGCATCGGCAATCTGCAAGCAGTACACGGGGTCGCTTTGAAGAAGGTGGTGGCCTCGCCCGATGAGATCGAGATCAAGCGGGGCAACACCCACAATCTCACCGCCAGTGACGAGTTCGCCTTGTTGGTCACAGTGGAGAATCAAGGCAACATGGCCGAGAAGGACGTCCCCATCGTCCTTACTCTGCTTTCGCCTTCTTCCGTCGATCCGCAGACCGTGGAGGCGACCATCCCCGAACTCAAGCCAGGCGAGACAGTGACCGCCACTGTCCAGGGTCTGAATCCCACACCCTACGGGGAGGTCGCCCAACTTCGTGTCGAGGTGGGCCCGGTGCCTGGCGAGAAGGTCCAGGACAACAACTGGCTGGAAGCAAAGATCATCTTCAAGCTCTGATTCTAAGCAAAGGAGAACCACCGAGGTGGAAGCGGCGACTCAGATTCTAGCCATCCTGGCTATCGTTCTTGCGGTCGCGATCGGGGCCGGACTCGTACTGTACATCCGGCTGCTTCTCCAATATCAGCGCAACCAGCGAGTGGTCATGGGCTCACGGGGCAATGTGGACATCGTTGAACATGTGGCGGGCATCGACGAGAAGATGGCCAACGTCCGGGTCGCCCTGGAAGACCTCACTATGGCCGTCCGCGATCATGATGTGCGCATCGACAATGCCTTATCCAGGGTGGGAATCGTCCGCTTCGACGCATATCAGGAACTTGGGGGCCGGCAGAGCACCGCGGTGGCCTTTCTCAACAGCGCGGGCGACGGAGTGGTCATCACGACCATCGTGAGCCGAGACTTCGCACGCATGTACGTGAAGCTCATCAAAGACGGGACACCCGATATCCCGCTGGCTCCGGAAGAGATCGAGGCAGTGGAGCAAGCCAAGGGCTCGGCGCCCTTCACTATTCGGCCACGTATCGATGTGGAGGCCGGGAGGACGGAACCCAGCGAACTCTCGACCGGGGCGCCCGTAGTCGACGCTCTGTCGACCGGGCTTCCCGGTAAGCGTCCCCCTTCGGAACGGGAGTTGGCCCGTGAGAACCGGCGCCGCAAGCGGCAAGGGCTGCCCCCGTTGGAAGAGGCAGTCGTGCCTTCTGCCATAGGTTGGGAACAGCCCAAGACCCCCTCCCCCCGGGTGAGCATGGCCGAGGAGTTCGTGCGCCGTCATCGAGGAGGCCTTAGAGTCCCGCGTCCCTCCCCGGAAAAGACTGGGCCGACCGCCGGTCAGGAAGGTGACCCCGATGGCCTGTGAACGAAGTGGCGGAGGGCTCGCACCCTGGCCGGTCTCATCGTTGAGTCGCCCCATACCGGTCGCCGCTACCGTGCTGGGCTTCCTAGGGCCCCGCGGTACCTTCACTGAAGTGGCCTTACGGGCGACCGTCGACGAGATCGGACCCGAAGGAAAGGCACGGCGTTTCGTACCTTTCGCCGACGTGCACGACACCATCGAGGCGGTGGCGAACGGCGAGGTCGACTGCGCCATCGTGCCCATCGAGAACTCCATCGAGGGCTCAGTCTCGGCGACGGTAGACATCTTGGCCCACGAGATCGACAACTTGCAGATAGTCCGCGAGGTGCGGATACCGGTCCGCCACCAGCTTCTCGCCCGTCCTGGAGTCCGTCTGGAAGACATCACCCGGGTCATCTCGCACCCCCATGCGAACGCCCAATGCCGCAACTGGCTGCGCAAGAACCTACCGGGGCGCGAAGTGGAAGCCGCCAATTCCACCGCCGAAGCGGTGGAGCGTGTGGCGCGCACTGACCAGCCCTGGGCGGCGATAGGCAATGAGCTGGCCGGAGAGCAGTACGGGTGCGTGATTCTGGCCCCTGACATCGAGGACCACAAGGACAACGAGACCCGTTTCGTTTTCCTCGCCCGCCAGCGAGAACGACAGGACTGGTTCGAGCCTTACAAGACCTCGGTCGTCTGCGAGATCATCAAAGACCAACCTGGCGCTCTTCTCCTCATCCTCCAGGAGTTCGCTTTCCGGCGCATCAACCTCACCAAGATCGAATCGCGCCCCTCCAAGCGGCGGCTGGGTGACTACATATTCCTGGTCGACATGGAGGGCAAGATCGACGACGGCCCGGTGGCCGATGCACTGCGGTGCCTGGACTGCAAGCTCCCCCGCTTGACGGTCTTGGGGAGCTACCCGGTAGGCAAACCCCTGCCCTATCATTCTCGCCCTTGAGAGTGGATCTCCCAGGAGGAGGGTCTTGTGCTTGATCTCAAGCTCATAAGAAGCCAGCCGGATTTCGTGCGGGCAGCGCTGCGCCGCCGGGGACCGCGGGCCGAAGCTGCCCTCGACACCTTGCTCGAACTCGACCGAGAGCGACGCGAGCTGTTGGTGCAGGTCGAGGAGAAGCGCAACCTGCGCAACACAGTGAGCGAAGAGATCGCACTGGCCAAGCGGAACAAGCTGGATGCCACGGCGAAGATCGAGGCCATGCGGACCGTGGGCGAGGAGCTCAAAGAGCTGGAGGCGCGGCTGCGCGAGATCGAGACAGCCCTGGAGGAGGAGCTTCTCCAAGTGCCCAACCTGCCTGAGCCTTCCGCCCCGGACGGCGGCGAGGGTGACGCCGTTGTGCTCCACGAATGGGGCACCCCTCGGGAGTTCGACTTCCCGCCTAAGGACCATCTGGAGCTGGCCGCCCCCTTCGACATGATCGACATGGAACGTGCCGCCCGTACCTCGGGTAGCCGTTTCGCGTACCTTAAGGGTGATTTGGTCTTCCTGCAGTTCGCCTTGGTCCAGTACGCCATCCAGAAGCTCGCGGCCAAGGGTTTCCGGCCCGTCGTCGTCCCGGTGTTGGTGCGCGATGAGGCTATGTACGGCACCGGCTTCTTCCCCACCGACATGCAGCAGGTCTACCGCGTCGAGGCCGACGGTCTCAACCTGGTGGGGACCGCCGAGGTCCCGCTGGCCGCTCTGCACATGGATGAGATCCTTGACGAAGCCGAACTGCCCCTGCGTTATGTGGGTTATTCGAGCTGTTTCCGGCGGGAGGCTGGAGCCGCCGGCAAGGACACGCGGGGCATCTTCCGAGTCCATCAGTTCGACAAGGTGGAGATGTTCAGCTTCTGCGCTCCCACCCAGTCAGCGGCGGAGCACGACTTCATGCGCTCCGTGGAGGAGGAGATCCTGCAGGAACTGGGCCTACCTTACCGAGCCGTCAACATCGCTGCGGGCGATCTGGGAGCTTCTGCGGCCAAGAAGTACGACTTGGAGGTCTGGCTGCCTACTCAAGCCCGGTACCGCGAGGTGACTTCTTGCTCCAACTGCACCGACTATCAGGCGCGCAGGCTCAAAGTCCGGGCTAAGGGAGAGAAAGGGAGCCCCTACCTACTCCACACGCTCAATGGCACGGTGGTAGCCATCGGCCGCACCATCATCGCCATAATGGAGAACTATCAGACCGCAGACGGGCGGATCGAGGCCCCGCCGGTGCTGCGGCCCTTCCTGCCGCCCGGCAAGGAGCTACTGGGGGGATGAGCAGTCAGGCAGCAGGTACGATTGCGGGCGCGAGTCAGCCTGTCTACACAGGTGCTCACGACGCGCTCATCGTCGTTGACGTCCAACGCGACTTCTGCGTGGGCGGGGCTTTGGCCGTGCCGCACGGTAACGAGGTCGTGCCGGTGATCAACAGTCTGGTGCCACGCTTCGGCCGCTGGATCTACACGCGGGACTGGCACCCTCCCGACCATGTGAGCTTCTCTGACCATCCTGAGTTCCGCGATGGCTCTTGGCCGCCGCACGCGGTCCAGGGGACCCCAGGCGCCCGCTGGTGCCCGGGTCTCGAGATCCCGGTCAACGCTATCTTGGTCAGCAAGGGGGATGACCCCGCGCGCGAGGCCTACAGCGCCTTTCAGGTGCCCCACCTCGACTTGGCGGCTTTTCTGCGAGCGCGTCAGGTGGAGCGGGTCTTCATCACCGGGCTGGCTACCGATTACTGTGTCCGCCAGACCGCCCTCGATGCCCGGGCTGCCGGCTTCACGGTGTTCTTGGTGGAGGATGCGGTGCGCGGGGTGGCCCCGGAAACCACGGCCGCAGCCTTGGCCGAGATGGAAGCGGCTGGCATCATCCGCATACACTCGGACCAGATCGTCGATTCGGGGGAGAGGCCTCCTGCGGACTATGACGAGCACGGGAATCCGCTGCACTAGGCGGCTGCCGCTATGACTGAGCTTGACGTCTCGGAGCGTTGGAGCCGGCGCGAAGACTTGGCGCTGCTGACCGACTACTACCAGCTCACCATGATGGGCGGCTACTGGAGATCGGGCCGCAAAGACCTCCGGGCTTGCTTCGACTACACCTTCCGCGAACTCCCCCCTCACAACGGTTTCGCCATCTTCGCAGGTTTGGAGCCGCTACTCGACCAGATCGAGAACCTTCGGTTCAGCGAGCGCGACCTCGAGTACCTGGCGAGCCTTGACACCTTCGATCCCGGGTTCCTCGAGTATCTGCGCACTTTCCGGCCGAGCTGCTCCATCGAAGCGGTGCCGGAAGGCACGCTGGTCTTCCCCCATGAACCCATCCTCCAGGTGGAAGGGCCGCTCATCGAGGCCCAGCTACTGGAAACCGTGATACTCAACACCCTCAACTACCAGACCCTCATCGCCACCAAAGCGGCCCGCATCCGGTTGGCCTGTGGTGAGGACCAGCTGGTCGAGTTCGGTCTCCGCCGGGCGCAAGGGCCCGACGGTGGACTGAGTGGTTCACGTGCGGCGTATATCGGCGGAGCGGATAGCACCTCTAACGTCTTGGCGGGCAAGATCTTCGGCATCCCAGTCCGAGGCACGCACGCCCATTCTTGGGTGATGAGCTTCGAGGACGAGCTGGAAGCCTTCCGAGCGTACGCGGCCTGCTACCCGGACCCCATCTTACTGGTGGACACCTACGACACCCTTACCTCGGGCCTGCCCAACGCAGTGAAGGTGTTCCAGGAGTTGCGGGCGGCGGGTCGCACGCCCCGCGCCGCAGTGCGCCTGGATTCAGGCGACCTGGCCCGGCTGAGCAAAGCCGCCTACCGCATGTTCACCGAGGCCGGGTTCCCCGACCCGCTCATCGTGGCTTCCAACGAGCTGGACGAGGACCTCATCGCTGACCTCAAGCGGCAAGGGGCTCCTATCAACTCTTGGGGAGTGGGCACTCATCTCATCACTTCGTCCGATCACCCCGCTCTGGGCGGTATTTACAAATTGGTGGCGGTCCAGGAGCAGGAAGGGGAGCCGTGGCAGCCCCGCATCAAGCTTTCCTCCAACCCGGCCAAGATGACCGACCCCGGTCGCAAGCGTCTGGTCCGCTTCTATGACGGGGCGGGCCACCCTCTCGCTGACATCATCCGTCTGTACGATGAGCCTTGCGACTCCATCGGACCCGGACAGCCGGCGGCTCCGGTACCTTTCGCCGAACGCCAGGACCTAGCTTTTCTGCGCGCGGTGTGGGACGCCTCGCGATGCGAGGAGCTGCTCCGCCCAGTGATGAAAGACGGCCGCCGAGTGAGCGGACCCGAGCCCTTACAGCAGATCCGCGAGCGGGCCCGAGCCCAGGTCGCGGCTCTGCCGGAGGAACTGCGCAGGCTGCGCAACCCAGAGATCTATGCGGTAGGCCTCTCTCCACGCTTGGCGGCCGAGAAGATGAAGATGATCCGGCAGACTCCGGGAGTGCTGGGCGCAGGACCCGCCTCTTCTAACCGCGCCGACGACACCTCCGGCCGCGACCTACCTTCGACTTCGAGCGAGACCGGCTAGCAGCGTCCGCGAACGGTCTGACTCTCACCCACCGGTATCGCAGTCGCCTGGCCCTTAGCGAGTAACCGGCCCCCTTCTCCCGTCGCGGCCAGCTCCACCACCATGAGCCGCCGCCCGCCGTGCAGAAGGCGCGACTCCGCCGTCACCCGCTCCCCTAGGTTCCCCGACCGGAATTGGCTGACGCTCCACTGAACGGCCACCGCATCATGGGCGGCGTTGACGTTGAGGGCGAAAGCGACGTCAAGTAGAGCAAAGATGAAGGCGCCGTGGGCGAGGCCGTGGACCTGCAGAAACGCTTCTTTCACCACCGCCGAGACCCGCGCCAGGTCTGCGGTGGCTTCTTCCACCTCGATACCGTACAGCTTGATAAGACCGTCGCCCGCGATCAGCCGGCGCAGGCGCTCGGTCGTGGTCGACGGTTCCATCTAAGGCTGCGGGCTGTTGCTCATCACCACGACGAGCAGTACGCAGACGGCGACAGCGGTAACGACGATGGCACCCCTCGTGAACCGCCCTGACCGCCGCCGGACACTACCCGCCCAGCCTTGGCCCGGGCGGTAGACAGCAGAGCGTCGACCCCCGGCCATATCAGCAAACACGGTCCTCACCTTCGGTCCTCCCTCCTATCGCTGCCGAACCCGGTGCAATATCGTCGGCTATGCTTTCGCCGAGCGCGGCCTCAATCCTCTGCTAGTATGGGTGGATAGAGCGCGGATAGGCCCCGTGGCAAGGGAGGCACGCATGTATTGTCCACAGTGCGGCCAGGCGAACGACGACGACGTCAAGTACTGCACGCAGTGCGGTAACGATCTGGAGCGTTACCGCGAAGAGTGGTGGGAGGGCAAGACCCCGCCCGCGGCTACGGGGGCCAGTGCTCCCGCAGGGGCCGCTGGACCCGCTCAGACACCTGGCGCCACTGCGGCCACCGGGGCCGCTCCGCCTTCCGGTCAGGTGCCGCCCGGCGGGTACACCCAACCTGGTGGGTACGTGCCGCCTGGCGGGCACACCCCGCCCGGTGGATACCCACCACCTCCTGGCTACCCACCACCATACGGGCAGCCGTATCCCCCGGCCTACGCTCCGCCCGCTTACTACCAGCCTGCCCCCTATCATGCCGTGCCGAACATTCCTAGCTACATGGGCTGGGCTATCGCCACTCTTATCCTGTGCTTCTGGCCGACAGGCATCGTGGCGGTGGTCTACGCGAGCAAGGTGGGGAACCGGCTGGCTTTGGGCGACATCGCAGGAGCCCAGGAGGCGTCACGTAAGGCGAAGATGTGGTGCTGGATCACGTTCGCTATCGGTATTGCGGCGGTCGTCATCGCCATCGTCGCCTCCATCCTGCTGGCGGCGGCAGCCACCATCACCGTGTACTAGGAACCCGCGGTCCAAGTAGCCGCGCGGCTCCCAGGCAGTCTCTCCTGCCGGACCGACGCGCTGCCTCCCTCGAACCTCACGAGGTGAGTTGGTGCGCCCAAGATCGGCGGGGCTAGGAACGGAAGAGTTCGCACGGCAGAGGCTATACTTCCTGCCGACCGGACGCGGAGGGGTGGCAGAGTCCGGCTGATTGCACCGGTCTTGAAAACCGGCAGGCCGCAAGGTCTCGCGGGTTCGAATCCCGCCCCCTCCGCCTGGCTCCTAGGTCAGCTACTAAAAACGAGGCGCGAGGATTCCGCGAGGAGAAATCCCCCTGGGACACCAAAGCCGGTGGGGCCTCGCAGGTCCTCCCCAGTCAACCAGACGACATCATGGCGTCTTGCGAGAAGCTGGTTGAACCCAGCCTGAACGCCGCTGCCTAGCGCGACCAGAACACACGGGTGAAAGGCAGCATCGCCGCCAGCAGCTCCAGCCGGCCCAGGAGCATGAGAGCCATGAGCACCAACTTGCCGAACACGTCGATGGGAGCGTAGTTGAGGGTGGCACCCACCAGTTCCAGGCCCGGGCCGACGTTATTGAGGGTGGCGGCCACCGCCGAAGCCGCCGTCACCATGGACACGTTGGTGGCTGACAGCAACAAGGTCCCTACCACAAAGGTGGTGACCCAGAGAAAGAACAGCCCCAGCACCGAGGCTCGCACGTGCTCGGGAACTATCCTTCCCCCGATACGTACAGGAAGCACCGCCTTGGGATGGACCGCATGAGCGAAGATGCGTCCGGCGTTCTTGGACAACACAAGGAGCCGGATGACCTTGAAACCACCGGCGGTCGAGCCCGCACAGCCGCCGAGGAACATGAGCATGACGAGCAGGGTCTTGGCGAAGCTGTTCCACTGGTCGAAATCCGCGGTCACATACCCGGTCGTCGTCTGTAGAGAGACCACCTGGAACAAGGATTCCCGGAAGGCATGTCCCAGGCTGAAATGCGACCTGGCCAGCATCAGACTTACGGCCACCACCACCACGCTGACCGCCATGATGCTGAGATAAAGACGGAATTCGGGATCCCGTAGAAGATTCCGTTTGCGACCGGAAAGGAAGGCGAAGTAAAGAGCGAAATTGCCGCCGGCAAGGACAGCGAACACGGTGATGGTCAGTTCCACCGGCCAGCTCTTGAACTCAGCCACCGAGCCCGCGAGCGGGGAGAAGCCCCCCGTGGCCATCGTCCCGAAAGTGTGAGTGAGCGCAAGGAAAGGGCCGGTGCCCAAGGCCATCAGAATCAGCGTCTCCAGAGCGCTGAGCCCCACGTAGATGAGCCAGAGGTGTTTGGCGGTATCCCGGAGACGGGGGGTCAGGCGTTCAGCCGTGGGCCCGGGGGACTCCGCAGCGAACAACCGGATGGCCCCGCCCCCGATGCTGGGAAGTAGCGCGATGACCAGCACCACGATGCCCATCCCGCCGTACCAGTGGCTGAGACTCCGCCAGAACATGATGCCGTGCGGCTGCTGGAAGTCGGTCAACACGCTGGCCCCGGTCGTGGTGAAGCCGGAGATCGACTCGAACAGGGCATCTATGGGTCCGAAGACCCCCACCATCACATATGGGATAGCCCCGAACACCGCTGCCGCGACCCAGGCGGCCAACACGGCCACAAAGCCCTCTCGGAACCCGATATAGGCCCGGGCGGCAGAACGAGACACCGCCCACAGAGGCAGTCCCACCAGCAGACACACCGCACCCGAAAGGAAGAGCCGCACCATATCCGCATCGCCGTAGATGGCCGAAACGCCACCCGACACCAAGACGCCCGCACCGATAGCGAGGATGACGAGAGCAGAGAGGTAGCCGACGAAGCGAAGGTTCATCGAGCGGTGCGGGGGGAGAAGAGTCTTTCCACTTCGCGGACCGAACGGGGCAGGGTGAACACCACCGCGAGATCTCCCTCTTTCACCAGCGAGCGCCCGCTCGGAATATGTACCTCGCTCCCGCTGACCAAAGCCCCGATGATGGCCCCGCTGGGGAAATCCACGTCCGCGAGGCTGCGATCGCAGATAGGACTTGTGGGGCCTACTTCGAACTCGAGCAACTCACCGGCAGCTTTGTCCAGCACCGCGGCACTCAGTACCCGACCGGACCGTACGAACCGCAGGATCGCGGAAGCGGTCATGCGGCGTGGGCTGATGGCTACGTCCACCCCGACGCTCTCGACCACGCGGGAGAACTCCGTCCTCTCTACGATAGCTATGGTCCGCCTCGCCCCCATCTGACGGGCAAGTAGTGAAGTCAGGATGTTCAGCCGGTCGTCACCCGTGGCGGCGATGAACAGGTCAGAGTCAGCCACTCCCTCCGCGGCCAACACGTTCTCGTCTATGCCCTCATCGGCTAAGACCAGAGACCGGCGCAGCGCGGCGGCCGCTTCGGCCGCCCGCTGCGCATCCTTCTCGAACACCGTCAGCTTGACCCGCTTCTCCTCGAGGGAGCGAGCTACCGCCATCCCTATCTCTCCACAACCGAGAAGGATGGCGCGCTTCGGTGTCTCTTTCTGGCCAGTCAAGGTGGCGGCCGCGGCTACGACTCCCCCGGGGACGCCACTCAGGAACACCCGATCTCCCGGTTCCAGCGCAGACTCCCCGCGAGGGATGACCACTTCTCCCCCGACCTTGAGCACCGCAGCGACGAGGACGCCCGGTGGAAGCTTCAGTCCGCGCAGCGGGGTGTGCAGCGACGGGCTACTGGGAGCGGCTTGTACTTCCACCACCAGCACCTGGCCGTGCGCGAAAGTCTCCACGTCCAGCGCCCCGGGGATGCCCGCGAGTTTGACCACCTCATCGGCTACCGCGGCTTCAGGCTGAATGACGTGGTCGACTCCCATGAAGCCGGTCGACAGCGTCCGCTTGTCCTCGATGTAGTCGGGGTTGCGAACGCGAGCGATGGTCTGGGGGACGCCCACTTGCTTCGCGGCCATGCAAGCGATCATGTTGACCTCATCCGAGTCGGTGACCGCCACCAGCAGGTCGGCCCGGCCCATGCTCACTTGCTCGAGCACGCGGCGGCTGGCCCCGTTACCGAGCACCGCGAGAACGTCCAATTCCTGGGAGGCACGCTCGGTCGATTCACGCCTGCGATCGATGACCGCTACTTCATGACCTTCCTGGCTCAGGATGGTCGCGATGTGGAAACCGACTTCGCCTGCTCCAACGATGACCGCGTACATGACGCCCCCTAGATGACGCCCCTGAAATAAGGACTGTCTTCAAGATACCAGGGTCAACGACCCGGGATGGTGACGGCAGCTCCGGCACCATCGCCTCCGGCCGCGCGTCTCAGGGCCGGTCATTCCTGTTACAATGCGCCGAGGCTCATGGACCCTTATCGCCGCTCAATCTATACGTCATCACGCCGTCGGCGCAAAGCGGTCGCCCGCCGGCGGGCCGTACTGGCGGTCGGATTGCTCGCCCTCGTCGCTCTGGTGGTGGCGGCTTCCCTTCTCTTCTTGGGCGACGACTCGACCAGTTCTTCTACCAGTGGCCCGACGGCTTCTTCCGGTTCGACCTCCACCGGCGGCAACAGCTCCACTTCTGAGACGGGCTCCAGTTCAACCTCGGGCACGGGCCAGACCAGCACCACCCTGCCCGGTGTGAACATGCGAGTGCGGGCGGTAGCCTCGACCCAGCCATCAGCCTTTGACATTACC
>Ga0101944_10003959_pt1 | contig 19422 bp, 18 predicted proteins | sample DewCreD2012metaG_FD_75245 | JGI IMG/M metagenome (GOLD analysis project Ga0101944, IMG submission 75245) | Hot spring sediment bacterial and archeal communities from British Columbia, Canada, to study Microbial Dark Matter (Phase II) - Dewar... ... | reverse complement strand
ATGGTCTGCTGTTCCTCTTCGGCCTGTTTCTTACGGATTCTGCCGTTCAGAGAGATGATGTTTGCCATGGTTCACCGATGCATCGTGGGAAATGGAAAGTGAGCTTCATTATATTCCCATCAAGATAAGAATACAATAGCGCCTGAATGAAAACCCTGCAGTGGGCAGTGGGCAGTGGGCAGTAGGCAGTGAAATTTGGCTCATTTTCATCTCCGGGGGTGGCGAAAACGCGTCGTCATGGAAATTTATCGTGAAAATAGGGGCTATGGGCAATAGGCTATGGGCTATGGGTTTCTGGCCAATTTTCATCCCCGGGGGCGGCGCCTACCGCCATGAGCATTTATCGTGAAAATGCGGCCGCCCCCGCGTGATGCCCCCCGTTGGCGGAGCGGGCGTGACGGGCTTTTGCGCCGGCCACCCCCGACGATCCGGCTTCCGTTCGGCGGGAAGGGGTCTTGGCCTTTTTGCGCAACCGGAAACGCTTGTTTGAATGTGCCCAAGGCCTCGTTAGGCTGGACAAATGAGCCTTCTTGGGCAATTGCCCGGGGGATGCTCTGCATATCGAGGATCGATCGTCTCCCTCAGCGGGTCTGGCCCTTGTCCAGCCTTACGAGGCCGGGCACATGAGTTCGTTTTCGGTTGCGCAAAACAGGCCAAGATCCCCTGGACGCCGTGACGGTTTCATGTCTCGGGGGTGGCGATATCCATGCCCCCTTCGCCCGATACCGCCACGGCATTTTCATGGACGGGGGCGGCGCCCTCCAGACATGGCAATTAACCCTCCAGGAGAAAAAACGGACGCTGTCCCCATCCTTTACACCCTCTCACCCTTTCATGGGCTTCCGATATCTTCAGTAGAGCTGCAAGCTGCGAATTCTGTCGAGCCTGGAAAGAATTTCCGTGATCTTGATTCCGTATTTCCCCCCTTCGACCACCACCGTTCCCTTGGCGATCAGCCGATCATTCACCAGGATATGGACGGGATCTTCGGCCAGTGCGTTCAGCTCGACCACCGATTTCTCCTTCAATTTGAGAAGATCCTGAATGCGTACCCTTGTTCTGCCGATTTCCACGGAAATCTCGAGCGGAACATCCATCAAAAGATCGATATTGAGTTCCGTCGGCATTTGGAGGGTACGTTCAAGATCCGGAAATTTTTCGGCCAGGGAGGTTTTTCCGTCAAAATAAATGTCCGCCACCCGTGTCTGCTGATCGGCGGCTTGAGCCGTCGGTTGCGGAGAAGATCCGCCCTCCAACGGCGGTTTTTGGGAAATCGTCTGGTCGGGAGCAGCAGGTGGCGGAACCGGGATATCGGGAATGACCTCGTAGGCGACCTCTTTCTCCGTTTTTTTCGGAATATGGAGGTTCTCGGCGAATTTCACGCCCGCTTCAATGAAGAAATAGTTTTCATTGTGTTGAAATGCGAGGCGTTCGTACCGGTGGAGGTTCAGTGCTTCGACTTGGAAATCCTTTCCTCGGGTGATGCTCGGGGTGGACAGTTCACAGATGAGACCTGTGTCCGTAAAATACGACTTGAGCTTTCCTCCGATGATGTTGCTCAATTCCCCGATGACGTCGCGGATATCGGCTTCGCTGGCCGTCTCGCCTTGCTCAAGTCCCATCATGGAGCGGGCCATGATCTGCCCAAAGACCCCATCCACATGGATGGAGACAACCCCCATGATATCCCCGGCAAAGCTGACGACGCCGACAATCTTGAGCCCTTCGAGTTCAGACTGATACACCGCACCCGCCTGGGAAACCTTCAGAGACAACATGGTATCGAAAACCGTCGGCACAAAATCGGCCAGCATGGCCCCGATATCGAGGGCATTGATGCGGTCGATATTGATGGGGGGACGGGCGGCTGCTGCTGCCGCTGCATCCGCCTGCTGATCTCCATGAAACCGCAGGCCGGCCTCTACCATGAGGGGATGGTTGTCCTTGGCGAAGAGCAGTTTTTCGTATTTTTCGACATTGAGGTTTTCGATCGTGAAGTCGGTGCCGTGGGTGATGGAAGGCGTCGATAGGACACAGGTCAGACCGGAATCGTTCAGGAAGGACTTGACGTTGCCGCCGACGATGTTGACCAGCTCGCTCATGACGTCCTTGATTTCGGATTCCTGGGTTTCTTCCGGAGAGGAGCCCAGCATGGAAGCCGCCATGAACGTCGCAAAATCGTAGTTCACGTGGATACTGACGACACCGGAGATGACACCTGCCATGTTGACGGAGGCGACGATCCGCTTTTCGGTCAGTGTCGATTCGATCGATGCTTCTGCAGGCTCGATCTGCATGCCCAGCATCATGTCGAAGACTTCGACGACCGTTTTGGAAATGGGCGTCGCGATATCCACCGTTTGAATGGTTTCCATGAAACGTTCCTTCCTGGTAGCTGAAACCGTCTCTCCTCATTCGATATATTCCGCCGAAAACAGCGGCATGTATCGATCGTTTCCTGCTTTGGTCCGAAAGCGGACGACACCTTCCAGCCTGCCGACCATCCAGATGGGTTCCCCCGTCAGAAACTGCCTTTTCTGCAGGGACGGGGACGGATAGAACAGAAAATACCGGGGCTTCCCCTGGAATGGATGGGCCACCCGATAGCGGATGTCGCCATTGACTTCTTCGACACCCTCCAGCGTCCCATAAACATTGTAAGCGGGAGTCAGCAGCGCATCCGCAAGAGGAGGCAGCGGTGGTGTCCAGACGATGGGCATACCGTCGAGTGGCGAGAATGCCTCGATGGCTTCCGCCCGATTCGAGGGTTTGCGCACACCGGAGCGAAGACTGCGCTGCCGCTCCTGATCCTGAAGCATCCGCTGCCTGCGGCGCTCTGCTTCCTGCCGCTCTCGAGTTCTCTGTGCTTCGACGACGGCCGGAAGCATTTCCTTTCGATCCAGGAAAAAGCGCTCGCTCCATCGGGTGTAATCGAGAACGAATCGATCGATGGGTTCTTGCGCAGAACCGAAATGCTTACCGGAAAGGGTCTTCAGCTGGGTATCGAGACGTTCTTGAAGCCGGTCCGTCGCGTCTAGTGGCATGGATTCGGACGGCACTACCCCGAGACGAAGGGCATTCAGGGAATCGATGGTTCGGAAGATGTCGGCAACCAACTCGGCCGTCTGCTCCACCCCGAAAAAGCGCAACCCTTCGGGCAACCGATCGAGATCACCGCATGAACCGCTGCAGATGTCATAATCGGTGATCAGTGCTTCTTTGATGCGGGACGGCAGGTGCTCGGGCATGCAGTCGAGCTTGTCCCTGCAACGCAACAATTCGCTATCCATGAAACGCCTGTAGGAACCGTCGCCTCCTCCGGATTGGAGAAGTGATTGTTCCGTACCCGATTGTTTCAAGACATTTTCGGGCGAAGGCCGAACGGTGACCGATTTCGAAGAGGAGGAAATCGAAACGACCGGTTGGTTCTGTGACGGTGGTTGTTGGAAAGAAGTCGCCCCCTTTTGCTCCGATAAAACGAAATTCCCCCGGGCCGCAAGAAACATGCTCGTCACCAACAGCAAGGCGATCGCGATGCCCAGCCAATTGCGCCAAAAGGGGACGGGATGTCGCATGAGAAGGCAGCGTTCGGGAAATTCCCAGGGAAGGGGGAATCCTCCGGCTTTTCGCTTCAACACATAGCCCCAGCTTACGGGAAGGGTCACCCAAAGACCTCCTCCCCAACCGAATATCCATACCCGAAACGCCCGCTTGAGCCAAAGCAAGAGATCCGAGCGCTCGCCCTTCCGGTGTTCGAAGAAAAACCCCAGAAGCCATTTCCCCGGGGTGGTATGGATGAGGCTGATGAGGTTGGCTTCGACAAACACCCAAAGCAGAGATGCCCCAAATGACAGCATCAGCACGTGTTGCAGGTTCGGCTGGAAAAACCGCAACCATCCGGCCGTTCCCATAACGGCGACCAGCAAAAGCAGATCGATCCATCTGGCCAGCATACGGATCAACCACAGCGACATCCCGCAGATCTCGATGGCGGCCGAAGGTGCATGCGCCTGTACGCACGATTCCTCGGAAGGAGTGTTGTCCGTTAGGTGTTTCGGAGTGAACTGCAGAAGGGCTTCATGCGCCTCGTTGATCAACCGAAGCTGCTCTTCTGCCTTTTGACGCAGGCGCTCATCGTTTCCGAAGCGATCAGGATGCCACACCCGAACCATGTCCCTGTAGGCGGACTTGATTTCTTCGGGAGAGGCGGTTTTCGGAAGATGCAGTATGTCGAGCGCCTTGTCGATATCCATCGGAAACGGCCCAATGTCGAAACGTGTTGACGCAATCGCTCTTGATCCGAAAAAGTATAGGGTATAACCTGAAGTGAATCAAACGAATTTCCCTATCTGTAACCCTCTGGTAAACGTGTATGCGTGTGCTGACCGGTTTGGAAGTTTTTTTGGAATCCCCGCCGAAATGGCTCGACGGCCTTCGTATCGGCTTGCTGTGCAATCCGGCTTCCGTCGACAGCCGTTTTCGCCATGCCCGAGACTGTATCGCCGAGCGCTTCCCGGGTCAATTGACCGCACTGTTCTCTCCACAGCACGGCTTCGATGCGGAAAAGCAGGACAACATGGTCGAATCCGACCACGGCATCGATCCGACGCTCGGAATCCCCATCTTCAGCCTCTACGGAGAAACCCGCATCCCGACGACCGATATGCTTCGGCACATCGACGTGCTGGTCATCGATCTTCTGGATGTGGGCACACGGGTCTACACCTTCATCTACACCATGTCCTATTGCCTGGAAGCTGCTGCAGCTCATGGAATACGGGTCCTCATCCTGGACCGGCCCAACCCGATCGGTGGAGACACCATCGAAGGCAATGTTCTTGAACCCGAAAGCGCATCCTTCGTCGGCCGGTTTCCCATCCCGATGCGTCATGGCATGACGATGGGAGAGCTGGCGCTGATGTTCAACGAAATGGGAAACATCGGCTGCCGAATCGACGTGGTGCCGATGCGCGGATGGAAGCGAAGCATGGTTTTCCAGGATACCGGCCTGCCTTGGGTGCCGCCGTCTCCCAACATGCCTTCTCCTACCACCGCCCTGGTCTATCCCGGGCAGGTTCTCTGGGAGGGAACGAACGTTTCCGAAGGCAGAGGCACCACCCTTCCGTTCGAATGCTTCGGAGCTCCCTTCATCGATCACAAGGCGCTGGACATCGATCCGAGAGCCTTTCCGGGTGTGGTGCTGCGACCGATCGCCTTCGAGCCGGTATCCAACAAATGGCAGGGCACATTGTGCCGAGGCTACCACATCCACGTCACGGATCGAACCCGCTTCCGGCCCTATGCCACCAGCCTGCACATCCTGCAGCGGATTCTGCTCGCCTTTCCGGAAGCCTTTTCCTGGAAATCTCCGCCCTACGAGTACGAAACCGTGAGAATGCCCATCGATCTCATCATCGGAAGCCGAACGGTCCGCCAAAGCATCGAAGCGGGTCGGGACATCGACGCTCTGACGAAGCAGTGGCAGGAAGCGCTCGAGGCTTACGATCGCTTCCGCTCAAGCTTTCTGCTCTACCCCAGGGAACAGGAGACAACAAGGTGAGCGAGGAGCAGCAAGCTTCCCCGCAGGAGGCAATCGAAGTGTATACGGATGGCGCTGCCAGCGGGAACCCCGGGCCTGCAGGGATCGGCATTTTCATGCGTTACAGGGGAAAGACGAAGGAGATCAGCCGATACATCGGGATCACCACCAACAATGTGGCCGAGTTGACGGCGATCGAAACCGCCCTCTCTGCCATCCGCAAGCCCGAACTGCCCGTGATTCTCTATACGGACAGCGGCTATGCCCTGGGGCTGCTGACCATGAACTGGAAGGCGAAAAAGAATGTGGATCTGGTGGCCCGTATCCGAAAGTTGATGAGCCGTTTCAAGCATCTGAAAATCGTCAAGGTACCCGGGCACTGCGGGGTGGAAGGAAACGAGATCGCAGACAAGTTGGCCACATCCGCCATCACGAATCGGGTTGCGGATGCTCTCCGGGAAATGAAGCAATCCTTGGAATGAGCGACTTCGCTCAGATGCGAATGCCGCAATGCATCAACGGCCCCTTGCCTTTTCCGAGCCGAAGTTCCACGGCACCTTCGATGGCCTGTTGGACGAAGCGTTTGGACCTTGCGACGGCTTCGATGAGGGAAAACCCCATTCCCAGAAAAGCGGCAAGAGCCGAGGAGAGGGTGCATCCTGTACCGTGCGTGTTCCGGGTCGAAATCCGAGGCGTTTCAAAAAACTCGAAGCGATCTTCCGCAGGAATGTACAGGATGTCCACGGCATGGTTCGGATCGGCAGCGTGCCCGCCCTTGAGCAGGACGGCTTTTGCACCGGTTTTGGCAAGATCGATGCAGGCATCCTTCAAACGGGATGGCTTGACATCGAACATTTCGGTGGGTTCTATCCCCAACAGGACGGCCGATTCATAGCGGTTCGGGGTGATCACGTCTGCCAGAGGAAAGAGCAGCCGCTGCAGTGCATCGACGGCTTCAGGCGCCAGCAGGCGGCAGCCGCTTTCCGAAACCATCACCGGATCGACAACGATCCGCGTGGCCTGGTAATACCGCAACCGCTCCGAAACGGTTTCGACAACGCCCGGACGATCGAGCATTCCGATCTTGACCGCATCTGTCCCGATATCCGTCATCACGGCATCGATCTGATCCCGAATGAACGTTTCCGGAACCGATAGAACACTGCGAACCCCCTGTGTATTCTGGGCTGTCAGTGCACAGATCACGGACATGCCATAGCAACCCAATTGACACATCGTCTTGAGGTCCGCTTGAATGCCAGCCCCACCGCTGCAGTCCGATCCGGCGATACTGAGGATCCGAATGGGGTTCATGTGACGTTCCTCCTTTCTTTTTCGGCTGGGAAACCCTCTTGGCATCGGTAGTCCACTCCTACCGAATACCTGAACGAATGCTCGGGAAATTCCATATAACTCCTCCTTCGAGGAAAGGAGGAGTTGTTCGATGTCCTTTCGGCCGACCGTCCCCCTCTTGCAACAAAGTGGGGTCTGTCGGACACTGCCTACACGTGCTGTTTTTTCCCCCGATAGATCCGATACAATTCCGCTGCAGCCTGCCGGGGTTCCCTGGCGGAGCATACGGCCGAAACCACGGCGATGGCATCCGCTCCAGCCTGAAACACCGCAGCCGCATTCTCCGTATGGATGCCGCCGATGGCCACCAGGCGGTGCCTGGAAAGCTGCCGTGCCCTTCGAAGTCCATCGATCCCCCACTGCCGTTTGATATCGGTTTTGGTCGGAGTCGGGAAAATCGCGCTGACGCCCAAATAATCGACATCCAACGCTTCGGCTGCGATCAGTTGTTCTTCGGATTCGACGGATAATCCGATCACGGCTTCTTTCCCCAGAAGTTTTCTGGCCAATTTATAGGGCATGTCACTTTGTCCGATGTGAACCCCGTCTGCCTTTGCGGCCAAGGCGACATCGATCCTGTCGTTGATGATGAGCGCTACCCCTTTGGCATGAAGCCGTTTTCGCAGTCGGATCGCTGTCTCGACGAACGTTTGGGTATCGAGCGATTTCTCCCGCAGCTGTACGACGGAAACCCCTCCTTCCACAGCTTCGAAGACGACTTCCTCAACGCTTTTCCAAAGGCAGGCCTTTCGATCGGTCACCAGATAAATCCCTTCCACCTTCATGCCGGCCTTCCGCCCTCCTCGTTCACACGAAGTCTGCTTCCGATTTCTTCTGCACCAAGGCTGTCAAGCACATCGAGAAAATGCATCGCAAAACTCCCCGGCCCGGATGCGCGTTCTGCAGCCACTTCTCCTGCAACACCCATGACGGCCATGGCATGGACTGCAGCTGCGGCCCGGTCACCGTTAATCGCACAAAAAGCGCCGCACAGGGCGCTTGCACAGCATCCCATTCCGGTTACCCGGCCCATCAACGGATGGCCGTTTGCAATCGACACCACCTTGGTTCGATCGACCACCCAATCGATCGCTCCACTGACACAGACCGTAGCGCCATATTGCGCAGAAAGGCGCATGGCCGACTCGACGGCATCCGATGCCTCGGCCAGGCTGTCCACGCCCCGGGTTCGGACCGCCTCTCCGGCAAGGGCCATCACTTCCGAGGCGTTGGCCCGAATCAGGCAAACGGCCTCGGTTTCCAGAAGCTCTTTCGCCGTTCGAGTTCTATACCCTGTCGCACCGACTCCTACCGGATCGAGAACGACTGGCCGTCCCAAGGAACGGGCCGCACGCATGGCCTTCTTCATCGATGCCACCCACGGCGCGCTCAGGGTTCCCATGTTGACGACGAGAACCCTGGCCAACCCCACCATTTCCTCCACCTCCTCCGGCGCATGAGCCATGACCGGAGAAGCACCCAACGACAGCAGGGCATTGGCCGTCACGTTCATGACGACATAATTGGTCACGTTGTGTACAAGAGGCCTTTCGGATCGAATTCTCTCCAAATCGCTTGAAATACCGTCTATCCAGTGTTTCATGGAACGTCTCCTTCGCGCGTCAAAGGGTTCTGCTATCGTTTCATGGCACACCATTCACCACACATGGTACACGGGTGCCGTATGTCGGATGGATCACAGCTTTCCGTCACCCGCTCGAGATACCGATCAAATTTCTCCGGATCGAGGGACACCTCCTGTTGACGTTTCCAATCGAAGGCTTTACGAGCCTTCGACATCGCCAGATTGGCATCTGTTTCGACAGACCGTCGTCGCGCCAGATCTGCGGCTGCAGCGGCAATGCGAAAGGCCATAACGCCTTCGTATACATCCTTCACCCCTGGAAGCCGGAGATGCTCGGCAGGTGTCACCACACAGAGAAAGTCCGCTCCGAACATCCCGGCCATGGCTGCCCCGATCGCACCCGTGATGTGATCCCAGCCTGCTGCACGGTCGATCACCAGGGGGCCCAACACATAAAACGGTGCACCATCGCAGCATGCTTTCTCCAAGCGAATGTTCTCTTCGATGGCGTGCATCGGTACGTGTCCCGGCCCCTCCACCATCACCTGAACCCCTGCCGCACGACAACGTGCTACAAGTTTCCCGATCACTTCCAGTTCTCCGAATTGCGCTTGGTCGTTGGCGTCTGCCGTCGATCCCGGGCGCAATCCGTCTCCGAGCGACAGGGTGATGTCATACGCTTTGGCGATCTCCAGGATATCGTCAAAACGCTCATACAAAAAATTTTCCTTGTTGTGCTGCTTCATCCATTGCGCGATGATGGCTCCTCCTCGACTCACAATTCCAGTGACCCGCTTTTCCACGAAGGGCAGATGTCTTCTGAGAAGTCCGGCATGAATGGTCATGAAATCGACACCTTCTTCTGCCTGATTCGACATGACTCGGATAAATCGGTTTCCGTCGAGTCGATCGGATGAATCCACACCGATCACCGCTTCATAGATCGGCACCGTTCCCAAGGGTACATCGAAGGCATCCAGAATCCGACGCCTCAAATCGGAGACATTCCCGGCAATCGACAAGTCCATGACGGTGTCTGCACCGAAACGAAGCGCCGTCTCGACTTTTTGGATTTCGACGGATGGATCACAATGGTCGGGCGATGTGCCGACATTGGCGTTGATCTTGACCCGCAAGCCTTTTCCGATGGCAACCGGAGATATCCTGTGCCGGTTGTTGCGCGGAACGACGATGTGACCACTTCCGATTCCCTCGACCAGTTCCTTATGATCGATGCCTTCGGCCTTCGCGACGCCCTGCCATGCCTCATCGATATTCCCCTGATGCAACGCTTCTACAATCGTTCCCACCTGTTATCTCCCTTGTGCTTGCTAATGTTCCTGACAATATCGTCACTCCCGGGGATGAAAATGCGGGGCACGGCATGCAGTGCCCCTACAACTGCCGACTATTTTCACGATAAATGCACATGGCGGTGGGCGTCACCCCCGGGGATGAAAACAGACAGGAACCGCTGTTCTTCTGACTTCTGACTCCTGACTTCTGACTCCTGTTTTCACGATAAATGCTCATGGCGATGGGCGCCGCCCCCGGGGATGAAAATCTGCCAAAAAATACTGCCCACTGCCCACTGCCGACTAAAAGGACTTTGACGGGACCCTGGGCAGCGAAACCGTCGCCATTGACCCGAAGACGCATATCGGTGTATGAAAAGCGCATCATACTCCATCGCTCGAAAGGAAAGACAGGATGGTTGAGGATATGAAACGGTTTCTCCTGACGGGATGGGCGATTGCGTTGATCGCCCTGATCGGATTTGGATGCGCCCCGCCGCCCAAGGTCGCCATCCCTGACCGGCCGGCAGTCGAACGGCCGGTGCCCAAACAACCTGCCCCAGCGCCGAAACCAGCCGATGTAGGAGACGATCTGTTCGAGGCTGCGGAAGCCTCGTTTCTGCGGAAAGACTACGATAAGGCCCTTGAAGCCTATACGGCCTATTTGAATCGATACCCGGCCGGGTCCTGGGTTGCGGACAGTCTGCTCAAGGTCGGCTTGATCCATCGAGAAAAGGGCCGCCTCTCCCAAGCGCTTTCCGCTTTTCAGAGACTCTCGCTCGATTTTCCGAACAGCGCCCTGGCTGCATCCGCGGAAGTCGCCTCCTTTCCGATTTATTTTCAGATGAAGAACTACGGCGGCATCATTCAACGGGCCGCAAACCTCCTGAAGCAGCGCCTCAGCCCGGACATCCATCGGGAAACCATCGACTGGCTGGCCAAGGCCTATGAGGCTTCCGGAAAGCCGGGCGATGCCCTGCTCACCTACGCCCAGGCCCTCGCCACCGTGGATGGAGCCACCCGAACGGTGTTCTGGACGCAATTCAATGCCATCGCTGCCCGAACCGATCCGGACGAGTTGATGCGGCTCGTGAACCGAACGGGCATCCCCGAGGTTCAGGGCGAGCTTCTCTATCATGCGGCAGGAGGCTACATTCAGAAAGAAGCCTATGACAAAGCCCTTGCCGCCATCGACCGGTTCAGGCGGGACTTTCCACAGCATGCTCGACGCGGCCGAATCGACGAGCTGGCGCTTCAGGTCGGTCGGCAATCGGAATTCGCCAAGCAGACCGTCGGGGTGATTCTGCCGCTCTCGGGGACCTATGAAGCGTATGGAAAACGTGCGCTTCGAGGCGTCGAGCTGGCCCAGTACGCATTTTCAAGCAGCCGTCCTTCCGATTCGGTGACGGTTCTCATCAAGGACAATCTGTCCACTCCCGAAGGTTCGGCCGCTGCTGTTCGGGAGCTTGCCGAAGCCCGGGCAGCCGCCATCCTGGGACCGATCGGATCGGCGGAGGCGGCGGCAGAAGCCGCTCAGGCCGCCGGTATTCCCATTCTGACCCTGACCCAGAAGGAAAAGATCACCCAAATTGGAAGTCAGGTGTTCCGTCACTTCATCACGCCGGACATGCAGACCCAGCGGCTTGTGGACTATGCCATCAAGAACAAGCGGTTGAACCGTTTTGCCGTCCTCTATCCGAAGGAACCATACGGTACCGGCATGATGAATGCGTTCGTGGAAAAGGTCCAGGCTGCCGGAGGAGAGGTGATCGGTGTTGAATCCTATGATCCGACAGCAGCCGATTATGCCGTACCCATCCAGAAACTGACGGGAGGATCGGCGGATGGCGACACCAGTGCGCAGCCGGATGCCGCCCCCCGGAACGATATCGACGTCCTGTTCCTTCCCGAGTCGCCGGCTAAGACCGTGCGGATCCTTGCACAGCTCAATTTCTACAACCTCAAGCCCAAATTGATTTTGGGAACCAACCTCTGGCATACCCCCTCCGCCCGCAGCCTTGCCGCATCCATCGATTCAGAGATCGTATTTACAGATGCCTTCGATCCGGACAGCGAAGCCGAACAGGCCCGGCGGTTCTCGGACTTGTGCATGGAGCTGTACAACGAAAAACCGGGGCTTGTCGAAGCCATCACCTACGATTCGGCGCTCATGCTCTTTGAAACGGTCAACCGGCCCGACATCCGCTACCGCTCGGACATTCGAAGCCAGCTTTTGGCCATTCCGGGAAGAAACGGCATCACGGGAAAGACCCGGTTCGCTCCAAATCGGGAGTGCATCAAAGAGCTGCTCCTCTTCCGGATCCTTCCCGACCGCATCCTCGACATCACGGGTTTTTAATCCTTGGGCTCCTGGTACACCATCTATCGCTGGGGAAGCTTCGGCCTTTTTGCCACGGGATGTCTCCCGTGGATCGCTCACAGCCTCATCGGCACCTCCAGCCGGAAACAGCTCCCGGATCGACTGGGACGCTACCCCTTTCGCCGCTCCTTTCCGAGCGGACCGCTCATCTGGATGCATGCCGCATCGATGGGGGAAATGGCGGTTGCAGAATCCATCGTTGCTGCCTTGAAGCGACTGGACCCGGATATCCACATCGTGCTCTCCGCCATGACGCCGCACGGTCTTCGCCACGGAGCGGACCGCATGCCGCAACAAGGAGTTTCCCTCTTTCAGGCGCCTCTCGATGTCGTTCCCTTCGTTGCGACCGCTCTCGATCGAATCCGGCCGGATCTGTTGGTATTCCTCGAAACGGAATTGTGGCCCAACTGGATCGTCGAAGCATCGAAGAGAGGCATTCCGATTGCGCTGCTCAACGGTCGCATCTCCGCTCGGTCCATCGGGCGATACCACCGGATCCGCCCCCTGATGGCCGACATTCTTTCGCGTATCGACTGGTTCAGCATGATCCATGCGACGGATGCCGATCGGATAGCCTCTCTGGGCGCACCTGGAAATCGAATCGTCGTCAACGGAAATGCCAAATACGACCGCCTGTGCGACCGGGCCGATCGATCGAAACTCCCTGACATGCGCGCAGCCAGCGGCATCGTGGACGGTTCGCCGGTTTTTCTGGCCGGAAGCCTCCGGGGAAACGAGCCCGTGATGCTCATCGATACGTACAGACGGCTGAAAAACCGGATCCCCGAACTTCGCATGATCCTGGCCCCCCGTCACCTGCGCCGAATTCCACAGATCGTATCTGTACTGAACGACCGTCGCATCCGCTTTGTCCGCAAAACGTTTCTCGACAAGCGGCAACTGGACCCAACGGTTCCCTGGGAGGTGCTGCTCCTCGATACGATGGGCGATCTCTTCGATGCCTACGGGCTGGCGGATGTCGTTTTCTGCGGTGGAAGCTTCGTTCCGACAGGCGGGCAGAACGTGATGGAACCGGCTGCCTGGGCAAAACCCGTCCTGTACGGACCGCATATGGAGGATTTCCTCGACGCAAAGCAGCTGTTGGAAAACGCCGGAGGCGGACTGACGGTGGTGGATGAACACGCCCTGCATTACCATGCGCTTCGGCTGTTGCTCTTCCCCGATGAAGCCCGGCAAATGGGGCTTTGCGGCCGATCGGCGCTCCAGCAGCACCAAGGAGCCTCGGAACGCCATGCAGCCGGGCTGATGGCGATACTTGCCTGCACCACCAAAGGAGATGCTCACGCGGGGGCGGCCGCATGTTCACGATAAATGCTCAAGACGATGGGTGATCGCCGCCCCCAGGAATGAAAATAGGCCTGTACCCACTGCCGACTGCCCACTGCCCACTGCCCACTGCCGACTATTTTCACGATAAATGACCATTCTGACTCCTGACTCCTGACTTCTAACCCATGAAAGTTCCCAACCCCATGATCCCGCTGTCCCGAAGACGGATCGATGAAGCCCAGATGAGCGCCGTTCTGCAGAAGGCTCTTCGAACACCCGGCCTCATCCAGGAAGCCGACTCCGCCGTCGTGTTCATCGATTTGAGCTATCTGTCGGAGCGCATCCGCCATCTCCGGTCCTTGTTTCCTTCGACCACCCTTCATGCCGTTGCCGTCAAGGCCAATCCCCTCTTCCGCATTCTTCAGGTCATCGAGGCAACAGGCGCGGGTCTCGAGGCGGCATCCATCGGGGAGCTCGCCCTGGCCATGGAAGCAGGGGTGCCACCGGAACGCATCGTATACGACTCTCCGGTGAAAACCCGCTCGGAGATTCGCACAGCTCTCCAAGCCCTTGTTCACATCAACGCCGATTCCATCCTCGAGCTCGATCGTATTGCCGAAATCATCGCAGGCGGAACACCCGTCCGAAGTGTGGGTATCCGGATCAACCCCCAGGTCGGAACAGGACGAATCGCCATGACGAGTGTTGCAGGAACCTATTCGAAATTCGGCGAACCGCTTCTCGAATCGCGGGATCTCCTCATCGACCGCTTCATGCGCTATCCGTGGCTGGTCGGGGTACACGTGCATGTCGGCTCTCAGGGATGCGGCCCAGAGCTCCTTTTAAGCGGAGTCAAGCGGGTTCTCGATTTTGCGGCGGAAGTCCGACGCCGTACCTCGAAGGACCGCATCCGGATCTTCGACATCGGCGGAGGACTTCCCGTGTCCTATCATCGCGACGGTGTGGTCATCGACATGGAGGGGTACAGCCAGGCATTGTTCGAACGATTCCCCGAGCTTCAGGATTACCTCCTGATCACCGAATTCGGCAGATGGATCCACGCCAACACGGCCTGGGCTGCAAGCCGCATTGAATACGTGAAGCAAACCGGAGACACGCGTACGGCCATGATTCATGTCGGAGCCGACATGTTCCTGCGAAAATGCTATCGATCCGATGAATGGCACCATGAGCTAACGGTTGTCGACGACAGGGGACGGCTCAAAAGCGACGAACACGCTTCCCCATGCGTCGTAGCCGGCCCCCTGTGCTTCGCCGGAGACGTTCTGGCCAGAGACATTCCCCTGCCCGACATGGCCGAAGGCGATTATGTCCTCATTCACGATGTCGGCGCCTACACCTTCAGCATGTGGTCCCGATACAACAGCAGACAGTTGCCGAAATTCATCGGTTATGAAAACGACGGGGAACGCTTCGAAGTGGTAAAGGATCGGGAACGGCTCGAAGATGTCTGCCGCTTCTGGAAATGAAAGAAGGAGATGAAATGATCGTCTTCGATGGAACCTATCGCTGGAACCCCTCCGGAAAGCGTTCTGGAAGACGCAGGAACTGGGACCTTTGTTGCGACTTGCGGGTCATCGATCTGACGACAGCCATACCGGAAGTCGTCCACTTGAGGCGGTTCCTTGTCGTCGCCAACTGGATCCGGCCTGCCCTAACAACATCCAGTATCGCCGAAACACTCGGAAAACGGATTTTCCGGGATTTTCATCTGAACAGCCGCAATGTTCTCTGGATCGAAACGGATTGGGATCACCCCGAAAAGCTTCTTGCTGCATCCTTTCATCCCGTGGCAGGCCCCTACGAAGAAACGGATTACGAGATTCGATGGCGGGAGGCCATGCCCAACGAAAAAGAGCTTGTGGATGCGTTCCTGCCGAAGGGATGGTTTCTGGCTTACCGGACCAGGCCGCGTTGAGGACTTATCGCAGGAAGTATTCTTTCCGACAAGAAATGGAGCTTTTTTCCGGTATCGATGGCCACAATCTCTACAAGCAGATCGTGACCTGGCTAGTGGACGCTTTGGCGCTGGTGGAAAGGTTGATCCGAAAATAAAATGAAGGATTTTTCTTGACAAGGATTTTTTATCCTATGATAGATCATCGGATAACGTGCATGATATGAATTCTGTGGGGTCATGATTTCCCCGACTGTTCAAGAAGAGCACCATTGAACACCCATACCGATATTCCTCGAGTGGTCCGTGAGCTGCGGGATCGCACGGGTCTAACCCAGGAAAAGTTCGCCGCTCGGCTCGGCGTAACCTTCCCCACCATCAACCACTGGGAGAATGGCCGTGCCCGGCCGTCACCACTGGCCATGGAAAAGATACAGGCGCTGCTTCGCAGCATGGGAGAGCGAGGCAGCGATTTACTCACCGAACTCCTCGGCAATAATCCGGTATAGTGGAAGAATCCTTGAGAAAGCGTTTTGAGTCAGAAAAACTTCTTGAGCAAGCCAAGGCCCGAGTGGAACAACTCATCGAGGAAGCGGGTGAAGCACAAAGGGGACATGTATAATGCCAATTCCCCACCCGACAACCATCTACCGCCTCCTGCATATCGACAACCTCGCGGTAATCTTGGACTGCGGCGGAATGCATGCCCCCAACCACCCCCCTGAAGGCACATACGATTACCGGGTGATCCACAACGTGGATATCCAGATGATCCGCCGACAGCGTCGCATTCCCTGCGGGCCGGGCGGTACGGTACATGATTATGTGGCATTTTATTTCGGACCACGCCCCCCAATGCTCCTCCAATTGCACACGGGTAGAGTGGAACATTACAATGAAGGCCAAGAACCCTTGATCTATGCGGTTTCCACGGTCGAGACCATCGTTGACGCGAAACTTGAATATGTATTTTCCGACGGCCACGGTATTGCCGCCTTTACGCAGTGGTTCGACGATCTCAATGATCTGGATAAAGTCGATTGGGATATGGCTTATGCCGACTACTGGGCAGACACCGTGGAGGACATGGACCGCCAGCGGCGCAAGCAGGCCGAATTTCTAGTGCATCGGTTCTGCCCGTGGGAAATGGTCAACCGGCTCGGCGTGTTGAATGAGGCTGCCAAGGAAAGGGTTGAGCGCATCTTGAACCAAAAAGACATTTCCACGCCGGTCGAAGTTTGCAGGCGATGGTACTACTAGCCGGGAGGGTAAGAGACAATGATTGAACCAACCCGCGGTAATATTCTTACAGACGATGCGGAAGCCCTGGTCAACACGGTCAACTGTGTCGGGGTAATGGGTAAGGGAGTTGCTTTGCAATTCAAGAAGGCGTTTCCGGAAAATTTTAAGGCCTACGAAGCCGCCTGCCGAAGACAAGAGGTTGAACCCGGCCGTATGTTCGTGTTCGAAACGGGCCAGATGTTCCATCCGCGCTATATTATCAACTTTCCCACCAAGCGGCATTGGCGCGGCCAAAGCCGCTACGAGGATATCGAAAGCGGTCTGAAGGCCCTGGTGCGGGAAGTGCGGCAGAGGAAGATCCGATCCATTGCCGTTCCTCCACTGGGTGCCGGATTGGGCGGACTGCAGTGGCGCAGGGTGAAGGCGATGATTGAAGCTGCGTTTGAGGAAATACCAGACGTTCGAGTAAAGCTTTACGAGCCCGAAGGCAGCCCAGAGGCCAAGCATATGCCAGTGGGCACCGCCGAACCGAGAATGACCGTGGCCAGGGCATTGCTCATCAAACTCATGAAGCAATATGCTCGTTTTGCATACCGGTTGACACTACTGGAAACACAGAAGCTTGCCTATTTTCTGCAGGAATCGGGCATAGACCTGAAGCTGAGGTATGTCAAGCACCTGTATGGCCCCTATGCCCATAACCTTAACAAGGTGTTGGAAATTCTCGAGGGGCACTATATCCGGGGATATGGGGATACCCAAAAACCGGATGTGGAAATCACGTTGCTTCCGGGTGCCGATATAACGGCCGCTCATTTCCTTCAGAAAGATCCAAGCGCCACAGACCATCTCGAGCGGGTAGCGGATCTCGTGGATGGATTTGAGACGCCTTACGGAATGGAACTGCTCGCTTCGGTTCATTGGGCGGCTGTCCATGACGGGGAAGTCTCGGATGCCGAAAGCGCCGTCGCTGCTATGACCCGCTGGAACGATCGCAAACGGCGCTTGTTCAGGCCGGCACATATCCGACTGGCCTGGGAGAGGCTTCAGACAGAGGGATGGATAAACATGTGACGCGCAAGTGGGAGAAGAAACAATGGAGCTATCCCAAGAAGACCAGCGATTGCTCGATGAGTTGTACCGACAAAACATATCGACAACGGCGCCGCTATACTTGCTATGCACAGCGGGCGAATTCGGCGGCTCCCTATCCGGATTTCCACGATGTGTACCGCATGGTTGCGGCCATGTACGAAGCGGATAGAAAGAAAGACGACAGCCTTATAAAGGTGTTGAGGGACCCCTCGGATTTCGACCTGTTTTGGCGGCATGACAGTGATGTGGCCCCCATCGACCGACTTTCCAACAGAACCTTGCTGATTGATGTGCATGCCATGCCGGTGTTGAAGGAATTGTTGGCTTATCTGGTAATCGAGCGGCTTTACAAGGAAATGGCGCTGTTGCCTGACAGCCCGATCCGGTACGGGCGGTGCACCATTCGATCCATCCTGGTCATCGACGAGGCCCGCAACTACCTGAGCCAGCGAAATATCTTTATGGAGCGCATCATATGCGAGGGGCGCTCCAAAGGCATAGTTGTGTTCTTTGCCTGTCAGTCCCCCCAATGATTACCAGCAGAAATTTCTCAATTTTCAGGAATTGCTGGAGTTTGCTTTTATCTTTCAATGTGAAGGGGTTTCGACGGCATCTGTCCAGGATATCTTGGGTTGTAGCAGCAAAACCGCCAAAGACTTGCAGACCGAAATCGCGCGTCTGGAACCGTGGCAGGTGGTCACTCGCAGCCCGGAAAAGACAGAGGAATTCGTGAAATTCACGGCGGAGGCATTTTATAGAAATTACTGAATGTTACATAATGAAAAGGCAGGGACTTTCCGTTCCAGCCGAATTCCAGGATCTAAAAATCTAACTTTTTAAGGCTTCCGAGGACTCGAGGCTTTCGAAAACGGCCTCAGCAAAGCTGTTGCCCTCATCCTCGAAGCACTACGAAATGACAACGGAATTGTCGACCACAAACCGTTCAGCCATCAATGCCTTCCTTTCTCTATCATTTCGCGGATGGAAAGTCCGTCGAGGCGGTGGCCGCTTCGAAATCGTTTCAATTGAGCAATCACATCGCACACAGGCGTTCTTTTGGCAGAATCGGCGGGTTGCAGGGTTGCTACAGGCACGCCGTGTTTGGTGATCATTATTTTCTCACCTCGCCCCAAAAACCAAACGGATTTCTTGGGGCATCGATCCCAGGATAAACTTCCCATTCTGGGGCAGGTCATGCATCTCCTCAATGCCGATCCATAGCACCATCCTTTGCCAGATGAGAACAAGGGCCTCAAAACAAGAAGGCCGCTTGCAGTGGCAAACGGCCCTCTTTCCTGAAACGTCTACTGATTTTCCATCCGCGTCCGGGGCATCACTGCTTCGGATGGCATTTCACGCAGGTGGTCGGTGCGTTGGTGGTATTGTTCTTCTTGTTGTATTCCTTGTGGCATCCTTGGCAATTCTGATGCATCGCCTCTGCGTGATACTGCAGGGCTTCCTTCTCGCTCAACTTGGGAGCATCCTTCCCTTTGGGCTTTTCACCGGGGATCTTGTGGCATTCGATGCATCCTTGAACGTTGTCTCCGGCTTTCAGGTTGGTCAAGGGTTTGCCGTCCTTGTCGTGATGGCAATCGCCACAGGCGGCCTTGTATTCCTCGACATGCTTCTTGTGGGTAAATTCCACGATCCCCTTGGTGTGAGCCGTGTAGCCTTTGGTATTCATCTTGATCACGTCCGAAACGGTGGTTCCGGCAATCACCCATG
>Ga0101944_10003958_pt1 | contig 19432 bp, 19 predicted proteins | sample DewCreD2012metaG_FD_75245 | JGI IMG/M metagenome (GOLD analysis project Ga0101944, IMG submission 75245) | Hot spring sediment bacterial and archeal communities from British Columbia, Canada, to study Microbial Dark Matter (Phase II) - Dewar... ... | reverse complement strand
CACCGGGAGCGTGCCGGCCACGTAAGCAAACGGCGTCGGCCCTGCCAGGCGTGCCTGGGTGGGATCATACATTTCTGGGTTGTTGGTGGCGCGGTAGGCCGCGCGCAGGGTATCCTGACTGAGTACGGCCAGGGTGCCATCGCCGCTGGTGGCGACCGGCGGACGATCACTGACCGAGCTTAAGGCCCCAACCCGTTCCAGCGTGCTCAGGCCCACCAGCGCCGAGGCATTGGTTGGGCTGATAATGCTGGCCTCGCCAATGGAGACGTGCAATCGCGTTCCGTTCTCAACAGCCAGGCCAATCGCCCGCTGCAAACGCTGGAAGGCCGTAATAGGCCGCAGCGCCACTCGCGTGCGGGTGCGCCCCCGCGGCAAGGAAAACGCAAATAACAGTCCCGCCGACAACAAGATGAGCAACAGCCCCAGGATTGATTGCGTCCAGTTCACCCAGATGACTCCTCTCGTAAGTAAGCCGCGAAAGACCGGGTTGCATTCTGGTCTTCTAACAATGAGGTGAGGGCCTCAAAATGCTCCTGGTTGAAAAACTGCAGAAAGATCGGGCGACCCGCGTAGAGGAACTGCGCCAGCAGAATATAAAGCGGGCCGGCCGCTTCTAACAACTCTGCCGTTATTTCTCTTAATCCCCATTGATGCAAGATTTTAGCCCACTCTGACCAGAAAGGGTCATCCTTCTGCATGATACGAGTATAGCATAGATTAATCAACGGGGCAAACGAACGAAAAACCGACTAATGTTCCACCGTCTGAACTGCGGCCTCATATTGGAATCGTACCAGTGCAAAAACCAGAACAACAAAGTAGCTGACGTAAGCAATGACCTCCGTCAGCGAGGGGTTGGCATTATAACCGAAGAGCGCGCTTAAAATCAGGCCCAGCGGTCCGTCTTCATCTATCACGGGGGCGAGGTTGTAGACATGCTCCACAACCGGCGGGATCAGGCCCGCCTCGTTGAACTCGTGAATACCGTGACCGATCAGACCAGCGGCAAACAGGATCAGCAATACGTTGGTGATTTGGAAGAAGTAGCGCAGCGACAGCCGTCGGGTGGTGTAGAAAAGCGCCCACCCTAAAAATGCCGCCGCAGCGATGCCGGTGAGCGCGCCAAACAAAGATTGAAGCGGGTTCGACGTCAGCCCAGCCGCTACCAGGAAGATTGCCAGTTCAATCCCTTCGCGGACGACAGCGAAAAAGGCTATGCCAAATAAAGCTTTCCTGCCGCCGTCCTGATTCACCGCCTGACGCACGTCTTTTTCAATCTTGCTTTTGAGGAAACGAGCCTGGTGATGCATCCAGAAAATCATCCAGGTTAACAGTGCCGCAGCTACCAGCAGCATTACCCCTTCAAACACCTGCTCGGCTGTGCCTTCCAGTTCGGCCCCGGCCAGGCGCAAGCCCAGCGCGGCCGCTATGCTGACCACTGCCGCGCTGACAGCTCCCAACCAGACGCTACCAGAAAGATTTGAGCGCCCTAGTTTCCGCAGCGCCCCAAGCAAAATACCAATAACGAGAGCGGCTTCGACGCCTTCTCGCAGTGCCAGTAGAAAACTGGGAATCATAGACGATGCTCCTCACCATGGATTTTTCCACCCTATGCATACCGTGCGCCTGCCAGACGGCGCAAACAGCCGGTATGGAATTCGGGTGAAGTGAGGAGATTTTAACGCAAGCTAATAAACCGTGTCAATGTTATATTAATAATAAAAATTAGCAGAAGCTAACTTCGTTCCACACGCCTTAGCGGACAGTCTTTGAACGGCGGGGCTTATCAACCGCCGGCGACAGGCCAGCATAGGGCGGGGCCATAATGCCGTAAATTTTACAGCGGCGGGTATCCAGCATCCGACTGCGAATGCGCGGGTCTACATCGTCTAACTGGCCGGTAAGGGTAATCACGGTCGGCAACTGCGCTTCGTAACGGTAATTAAGAATTTGATAGAGCTTCTCGCGCGCCCAGGGTGTGGCGCTCTGAGTTCCCAGGTCATCAAGGATCAGCAGAGGCGTGGTGCGTACCTGCTCGAACAACTCGTCATAAGTGACGGGGCTGTTGGGGCTGAAGGTCGAGCGCAGATGATCTAGTAAATCGGGAACCACCAAAAAGAGCGGTTCGCGTTCAATGCCTGCGCGCCAGTTGCCAATGGCCGCCGCCAGATGGGTTTTGCCACAGCCGGGACCGCCTAAGAACACGATCCACCCGCGCGGGTTCTCCGCGAAGAGCCTGGCCGCGGCAACAGCTTTTTGCAGGCTCTGCCGCTCTTCAGCGTCCAATTTTTCGCCTTCGCGCAGGCTAAAGTTGCCAATCGTTTGTTCGCGGTGCAGGGCGAGGGTAGAAAAGGCTCTGCGCCCCGAATTGCCCGCCGGGTTGCGGTGATCGGGCGCTTCGATGCGGATGACATGTACCAGCTCTGGGTCGCGCAGGCGCGATTGAATGCGGCCTTCGATCTCATCGAGCGACTGGTTGGTGGTGATAACGGTCGGCAGCCGCCTGACATAACGATGGTTGAAAATCTGGTAGAGCTTTTCCGTTGCCCAGGGGGTCGTGTTCTGCGTTCCCAGATCATCCATGACCAGCAGGCGGATATTGCGAATCTCTTCAAAGCGCGACTCGAAGTTATCATCCTCTGCTCCATAGGCATAGCGCAGCCAGTCGAGCAGGTCTGGGACATTCAAAAAGAGGGTTGGCACGCCCACGTTAACGGCAAAGGCGGCGATCGCGGCGGCCAGGTGCGTTTTGCCAACGCCGTAGGATCCCAACAATAACAGCCAGCCGTTGAGGTTTTGGGCGAAATAATAAGCACCGTTGCGCGCCGTTGTGAGAGAGTGGATCTGATCATCACTCATGCCCACCAGGCCGCGCGTGTCAAAGGTATCAAAGGTCATGTTGCGAAAAGCTTCGAGGTTGCTCATGCGGTAAATACGCGCATAAGCTGCTTGCAGCACTTCCTTCTGGCGGCAGGAGCAGATGTCAACGCGCCCAAAGTCGGGATGGCCGACCGGCACGTCCTTACGCACAAAGCCGATTCCACCGCAGATCGGGCAGTTGGGGTCGCCCCGATAACCGCCTGAGCGTTCTGGCTCAGTGTTCGATGAAGTCGGCGAACTCTCCTTCGACATATTTGCGACGATCTTTTTCAGAGTCTCGTGGAGTGGTTCCATCTCGTCCTTCCTCCTGCCAGGAGCGCAGGATTGCTTCTACATACTTCCAACGGCGCACGTTATTTTGCACGGCAATGCGCACGGCTTCTTCGATCCATTCCTGGCGATAGGTCTGTTCGGCCTCGCGCAGCATATCCGCGATCAGCGGGGTCAGCGGGCCGATATTTTCTTCATACAGGCGGTAGATATTGGGCCGCTCACTTTCCAGCGAAACAGGCGGGTGATCTTGCAGATCGGGCCGCCATTGGCCGCCCTGAATGGCCTGCACCGCCGCCCGTCCGCGGGCGGTGTTCATAAAATAATAAATTTGCGAGCCGTCCACCTCCGCCGGGTCGTCAGGCGACAGGTCTACTTTGAGCAGGGTTCCGCGCCGCACCGCCCGATCCAGGGCCTGATCTAAGCTCTCCCCTTGCAGGGCGCACATCAGGCGTTCATCCCCGGCAAAATCGGCATAGGTGATGTAGCGCACCGGAGTTTCAAGGCGGTCTAAGAACCAGAAAGCGTACAACGTCACCTTCAGCTCGCCCAAATCGTCAATCTCTGGCAGCAGTTCGCTAAAAAATGGGCCTGGAATGGGCGTCATCCGCACTTTGCCGGATGGAAAACCATTGAATGGCGGCATCCCCCCTCTCCTCCTTACCGGCGGGCCGGCGGCGGCGCGGCATTTTCAAAACGCGCCAGGTTATTCAGGAAAACCAGTTCAATGCCAGGGTGCGTGGGACCATTGCGGTGCTTGCCTATGATAATCTCGGCAATATTCTGCTTGGGGCTGTCCTTCTCTAATGCATCTGGACGATGGATGAACATGACGATATCGGCATCCTGCTCCAGCGACCCCGATTCTCTTAAGTCCGAGAGAACGGGGCGCTTGTCGGCGCGCTGTTCAACGGCGCGCGAGAGCTGCGCCCCAACCAAGACGGGAACGTTCAGCTCGCGCGCCAGCACTTTTAAGTTGCGCGAAATATACGAGACTTCTTGCACGCGATTGTCCGTGCGGATATCGCCGGACATTAACTGCAAATAATCAATGATCACCAGGTCCAGCTCGTATTCCAGGTGCAGACGGCGGCACTTGGTGCGCAACTGCAAGGGAGTAATGGCGGGGGTATCATCCAGATAGATATGGGTGTCAGAAAGCACTTCGATGGCGTGGGTGAAGAGCGGAAATTCCTCTTCGGTCAGCTTGCCAGTGCGCAGCCGCTGGGTGTCGATGCCGGTTTCCTGGGCGATCAGACGCTGCACCAACTGCTCATTCGACATTTCCAGCGAGAACATGGCTATGTGCTTCTTGTGACGCTGGGCGGCGTTTTTCATAATCGAGAGCATAAAGCCGGTTTTGCCCATGCCCGGCCGCCCGGCGATAATCAACAGATCCGACTTTTGCAGGCCCCCCAGCAGCCGGTCCAGGTCTACCAGGCCGGTCGGCACGCCAAAGATCTCATCATCGCGTTTCGAAAGCTGGTCCACCCGGTCGTATACGTCGCTCAAGACCTGCTGGATTGGCTGTAAATCATGATGGACGCGGCGCTCGCTGATGTTAAAGATGGTCTTTTCCGCCTCATCCATGATCGTGTCCACCGATTTCTTCTGGTCGTAGGCCAGCCGGGCCAGTTCATTGGCGGCCTGCAGCATACGCCGGCGGACGGCGTTCTCTTCGACCAGACGCGCGTAGGCTTCGGCGTTCAGCGAAGACGGGGTTTGGTTAATCAGCGCCATCACGTAGGCCGGGCCACCCACCTCGGCCAACTGGCCCTGCTGCTCCAATTCCTGGCAGACGGTCAGGTAATCAATGGGGGCGCGGCGCTCATGCAGACGGGTGAAGGCTTCCCAGATCCAGCGGTTGCGGACGATGTAGAAATCGTCCGACTTAATCACCTGGGCTACGTTGAAATACGCTTCGGGGTCAATGAGAATGGAACCCAGCACCGCTTCTTCGGCAGTGCGACTATGGGGTAGAGATTGGACTTCTGACGTGACAACTTCGCCGCTCGAAAAATCGCTCATAAGAATGGGCCCATCCAAATGGGAGAGGTTTCAGCTTGGTATAACTGCCGCATCTGCGGCATGGTTTTTTTACTTGCGGTAAAAACTACCAGCCCGAACCAGAAACGGAGAAAAAACACCGGGGCTTTGTATGGCGCGCCCCGGTGAAGTCAGCAATCGTCAGAAGTTATTTCTTGGGCTTTGGCTCGTCATCATCGGGTTCGTCGTCTTGCGCCGGTTTTTCCAGGTTATCAAGATCCAGGTTTTGCAAGAAATCCTCAAACACCGATAAGCGCTCAGAAGAAGATTCGATCTCGCTTTCTTCGCTGACAGCCTTAGAAGGAGGCGCAGCCGCCGGGCGCTGGTTCTGCAAATCCTCTTCCGGCACGACTCCAGCCGCATCCATCACCTCTTTTGCTACCAAAATCGGGACTCTGGCGCGCGCCGCAATCGCCAGCGCATCGGACGGGCGCGAGTCAATGTAGACCGTTCGCCCATCCACCTCAACGACCAGGTTCCCGTAAAACACATCGTCACGCAGCGAAACGACTTCAATCCGCAGCAGGCGAGCGTTGAGCGTGGTCAGCACATTCTTCAGCAGATCATGCGTCTGAGGTCTGGCCACCTCAATCTCTTGAAGCGCAATGGTAATGGCTTCAGCTTCGTACGGGCCAATCCAGATCGGTAGGTAACGCTCATTGTTGGTCTCTCGCAACACAACAATTCGCTGTTGGTTCGTCAGACTCACCCGCACGCTATCAATGACCACTTCTACCATTCGCGACATAAATCGAACCTCCCCATACGGGTAGAAAATACACCTTACAACACACTGCTTGCACTGGAACGCTTACAACCAGTATTCAGGCAGATTATAAATTATTCTAACACGGGCCATCCGCAGATGCAACTCATCTATAGCGTTTTTGTCGGGATTTTGACTTTTTAGGGTATAATACCCAAGCTCTCTGACCAAAATGACAACCAAAGGGACTAAAAACAATTATAAATAGGTCGGTTAGTGCAAAAATGTTTCATCTGGTAAGCGGTAGTGTGGAGCAGTGATAGGGGGCAGCCGAAACGGTGGAAAGATGAAAGCAAAGATCCTATTAATCGAGGGCAAGCGCGCGGACCAGCCTTCTTTTGTCGCAGGTCTGACGCGCAAAGGATACCAGGTCGAATGTGTCTCGAATGGGAGCAAAGCCCTGGCACGCCTGAAGGAACTCACCCCCGATCTGATTATCGTCAACGCTGCCTCGATGCGCACCAGTGGCCGCCGCATCTGCCAATCTATCCGCTCGAAAGCACGCAATATCCACATCTTGCTGATCGCCGAGAAAGACAGCAGTGATAACCTCGATAAAGAGGAGCTGGCCGATCTCGTCCTGACCCTGCCGTTCACCCCGCAAAAGCTGATCAACCGCATCCGCCATCTGCTGCCGGTAGAGCCGAAAGATATTCTGCAAACTGGAGAACTGCAATTAGACCCCGTCCAACGGTGCGTGCGGGTGGGCAAGCGTCAGGCGAGCCTGACGCCCAGGCTGGTCAGCCTGCTCAAAGTCCTGATGGAACACCCCGGCGAAGTGGTGGAACGCGAGCACCTCTTCCGTACCGTCTGGGACACTGCCTATATCGAGGACACTCGTACGCTCGATGTACACGTAAGCTGGCTGCGCCGCGCTATTGAGGAAGATCCCCGCGCGCCGCGCTACATTAAAACCATCCGAGGAGTCGGATACCGGCTGGACTGCGAGCCAGAAGCCAACACCCCAAGCGAAGAATGAAGCGGCGCAGATCCTTCACCTGGGGCCGTACGTGACCGAAGGGCCAACCGTTGCCCGCCCGCACGCCTTCATCACAGAGCAGGGTTACAAGCTCCGCAGGAAGCATCACGAGATCCACCTTTCAGACGAGCGCCGAACCGCCTGAAAGGCTCAAAACGATTATCCGCCAGCCGTGCCAAAAGAAGCAAACAAGGCCTTCTTAAAGTCCCCCCTCGAGGGGGCGGGGAACCAAAGATTCGTGGGGTTTGGCGGCGCGAATGCGCCGCCAAACCCCACACCCTTCTTACAAGACGAGTGATTTTCAAAAAGTCAAGCGACTTTGAGAAAGCCCTAAAAGAAGTAAAGTACCCCTCTTGAAAATGTCGGTTTACTGGCGTTATAATAGAATTTAGACCACTTTTCGCATAAAACCTTACAACGCGATAACTTACCGGCAGGTACCAGGAGGGTCTATGACAAATCCTCTATCCACTATTTTAAGGTCCAAGACCAAAACGGTCGAAATCAGCCGTTCTCTGCCAACCGTTATGATCGGCGAGCGCATCAACCCAACCGGGCGCAAGAAAGTGCAAGAGGCTTTGGCTGCCGGTAAGTATGACATTGTGCGCAAGGATGCCATCGAACAGGTGCGGGCCGGCGCGCAGGTCTTAGATATTAACGCCGGGGTACCTGGACTGGATGAGCGCGCCCTGCTCACCGCCATCATGCAGGAGGTGATGGCGGTGGTGGATGTGCCGCTGTGCATTGACACAGCCAACCCAGAGGCTTTAGAGGCGGCACTGAAGCTGTACGAGGGCAAACCCCTGATTAACTCGGTCAACGGCGAGCGCAGATCCCTGCAAACGGTGCTGCCGCTGGCGAAAGCTTACCATGCCGCCGTCATTGGCCTATGCATGGATGATAACGGCATTCCACGCACAGCCGAGGGCCGCTTGAGCGCAGCGGCGAAGATCATCCAACAGGCCACTCAGATGGGCATCCCCATCGAAGATATCGTGATTGACCCGCTGGCTATGGCCCTCTCCGCCGACAGCCAGTCGGCGCGCATTGCCCTGCAAACGATCGAGTTGGTGGTGAAGGAGTTTGGCGTCAACATCACTGTAGGGGCCAGCAACATCTCATACGGGATGCCCGACCGACCTTACCTCAACTCGGCATTTATCGCCATGGCGATCCACGCCGGGCTGACCTGCCCTATCACCAACCCGCTCGTGGTTGAAAACACGACGGCCATTCTGGCCGGAGACCTGGCCAGAGGCAAAGACGAAGACGGAATGCGCTGGATCCGCGCTTACCGCCAGCGCCAGCGGGCTGCTGCCGGTGCGGCGGCTGATTAACCACAGTCTTGCGGTCTTTTTTCTTACCAGCGCGCGCCACGACAACCGGCGCGCGCTTTTCGCGCAACTACACCATCCCTGAAACCAGGGCCAACAGCAAACCACCGGCGATCACACTGCCCAACTGCCCGGCGGTGTTCGAACCCATCGCGTGCATGAGGATGAAGTTATCAAAATCCTCTTCCTGCGCCATGCGCGCTGAGAGCCGGCCCGCCATTGGAAAGGCGCTGATACCGCACGCGCCGATGAGGGGGTTCACCTTGCCGCCAGTAACGGCCGACATTAATTTACCAAACAGCAGGCCGGCGGCGGTATCGAGCACAAAGGCCAGCAGTCCCAGGGCCATAATCCCCAGGGTTTGCCAGCGCAAGAAACTATCCGCCGTCATGGTAGAACCAATTGCCAGGCCCAAAAAGAGGGTGGCGATATTGATGATCTCATTCTGGGCGGCCTTACTGAGACGGTCCACCACGCCGCTTTCGCGCAGGAGGTTGCCGAGCATGAGGGTGGCGATCAGCGGGGCGGCATCGGGGGCCAGCAGGCTGACGACGATGGTAACCACCAGGGGGAAGAGGATGACCGCAAGGCGCGAAACCGGTTTGGGGGCGTATTCCATGCGGATGAGGCGTTCTTTGCGGGTGGTCAGCAGGCGCATGATCGGCGGCTGGATGATGGGGATGAGGCTCATGTAAGAGTAGGCGGCTACGGCGATAGGGCCGAGTAGTTCGGGGGCCAGCTTAGAGGCCACGAAAATGGCAGTGGGGCCGTCAATCGCGCCGATGACGCCGATGGAGGCGGCCTGGTTGAGCGGGTAGTTGAGCAGGGTCGCCAGAAGCAGAACGCCGTAGATGCCGAACTGACCGGCGGCCCCTAACAGCACCATCTGAGGCATTGCCAGCAGGGGGCGGAAGTCAATCATCGCACCAACGCCCACGAAGATGAGCAGGGGAAAGAGTTCGGTTCGAATACCGGCCTGGTACAGCCAATACATCAGCCCGCCCTCTTGCCCGGCGGACATGCCGAGGTTTGCCAGAATGCAGCCAAAGCCAATGGGCAGAAGCAGGACAGGTTCATATTCTTTGACCACAGCCAGGGCAATGAGCGCCAGACCCACCGCAATCATCAGGGCGTTGCCCCAGGTGAAGGCGCTAAAGCCGCGCGTCACCTGTTCGAGCAGAGGCGATAAATCCATAGCGGCGGCGCTCCTTATTCGCCGTATTCCATCAGGACCTGGCCGTGCCGCACCTGGTCGCCGGGGGCAACGCGGATGGCGGCGATCTTACCGGGGCGGCTGGCTTTAATGAGGTTCTTCATCTTCATGGCTTCCAGCACGCATAATTCCTGACCAAAGACCACGCTGTCGCCGGGCTGGACGCTGACAGAAACGATCACTCCGGGGATGGGGGCGAGGACGGCGTTGGCCTGGTAGGAGGCTTGGCCCGGCGTGGGAACACTGACGGAGGGCGCAGCGGACACGGGTGCTGGCGGCACAGCCGCCGGAACGGGGCTGTTCACTGCGCCATTCGCTTCGACCCACACTTCAAAAGTCTCGCCATCCACCACTACCTGTACCGGGTTGGCGTGCAAATCACGGATTTCAACCTCAAACGTCTGGCCGTCAATTGTCACCTTCATGGGCATTTCACTCCTTGCCAGCTTCCTGCGGCGCCATCCAGGCTGGTTGAGAAGGAAGCGGCAGCGCAAAGCGCTTCTTGAGCCAGGCTTCAACCAGCGAAACCCACTTTTGGGCTTCGACGTCTATTTCCATCAGGGACGAAGCAGTCGATTGGTCGGCCAGGCTAAGGCCATGCTGACCCTGTTCAAAGATGTGGACTTCAAAGGGCACGCCGGCGCGCGCCAAGGCGGCGGCCATGCGGACGGTATTTTCCACGGGGACGAGCGCATCGGCGGCAGTGGCCCACAGGAAGGTGGGCGGCGTGTTCTTCGAGACGTGCAGGGCCGGACTCAGGGTGTCTAGCAGTTCTGGGGAGGGGGAAGTCGTTCCCATATAGGCAATGCTGGCGGCATTGGAGAGCTGTTGGGCAAACGGGTCGGTGATCTCGCCGAACATGAGGTGGTAATCACAAACGGCGTAGGCCAGAATGGCCGCGGCCGGCTTGAAAGCGGCGGGGGCTTCCCCAAAGAATTCGGTGATGACCGGGTCCTGCCAATAAACAGAGTACATGGCGCAGTTGTGCGCTCCAGCGGAAAAGCCACAGATGGCGACTTTCTCCATGTCTATGAGCCATTCATCAGCATGGGCGCGCAGGGCTAAGAAAGCCTTGCCGATATCGCGCATGGGGGCAGGGTAGAGGCTGTTGGGGTTGACGGGCATGTCAGCGCCGAGTGGAAGGCGACCCAACCGGCCACCGCTGTAGGTAGAATAGCGCAGTACGAAAGCGTGATAACCCATGGCGGCAAAGCGCAGGGCGACGGGTTCGCCTTCGCGATCCGAACAGGCCAGGTACGCGCCGCCCGGGCAAACCAGGACGGCGGGGCGCTTCTTGCCGCCCAACAGCTCCGGTGAATCCGATAGAACGTAGGTGGTCAGGGTGACATCTGGGCGGTTGTCATAGAGTTGGAGGGTCTGTGAGATCATGGATCGCTCCTTTACCGTTTAGAAAGCGCCCGGCGGTTGAGGTCAACGGCGCGGTGAACGACCTGCCAGGGGTTAAGAGCAGTGGAAACATCAACTGCGGGGGCGCCTGGCTGTGCCCGTTCCAGCGCCAACGCCACCGCAACCGCCGCGGCGGCCGCCCGCCGGCGCCGTTGAGAGATATCCGGCGGCTGTTCAGGGGTTGGTTCCGGCGCAGACGGAGCCGGTTCTTCTCCGCGGCCGGCGGTAAGGCGCACCAGCAAGGCCATCAGCCCCCACAGCAGAAGGATGGCAATGAACACCAGTCCCATGCCGATGAGGGTAATCCACAGAGCGTTTGCCATAGGAGGTTGCTCCTTAAACCGGGATGTTGCCGTGCCGCCGCAGGGGAGCGGGCTGGTATTTGGCGCGCAGGCCGGCCAGGGCGGCGATCAGACGGGCACGGGTTTCGGATGGCTCGATGATGTCGTCAAGGGCGCCGGCCCCGGCGGCTACGTAGGGGTTAAGGAAGCGCTCCTGGTATTCCTGCGCCAGGCGAGCGCGCTCGGCGGCGGGGTCGAGAGCGGCTTCGATCTGCTTGCGGTAGAGGATGTTGGCCGCGCCTTCTGGTCCCATGACGGCAATTTCGGCGCTGGGCCAGGCGAGGTTGACATCCGTGCCGAGGTATTTACTGCTCATCACCACGTAGGCGCCGCCGTAAGCCTTGCGGGTGACGACGCTGATCTTCGGCACGACGGCCTCGGAGTAAGCATACAGGACTTTAGCCCCATGCCGGATGATGCCGCGGTGTTCCTGATCTACACCGGGTAAAAAGCCGGGCGAATCGACAAAGGTCACGATAGGCAGGTTGAAGCAGTCGCACAGGCGCACGAAGCGGGTGATTTTGTCGGCGGCGTCTATGTCAATGACGCCGGCCATCACGCCCGGCTCTTGGGCTACGATGCCAACGGGGTAGCCATCGAGGCGGGCAAAGGCAACGATGGCGTTGCGGGCAAAGGCGGCCTGTAATTCTAAAAAGCTGCCCTGATCCACAATGTTGGCGATGACCTCGTGCATACTGTAAGCCTGGGTGGGATCTAAGGGGATGATGCGGTTGAGGGCCTCTGCCGCGCGGGGGGGGCAATCGGTGGAAGGGGCACGCGGCGGGTTTTCGACGTGGTTCGAAGGCAGGTACGCTAACACCTGACGGGCCAGGGCCAGGGCGTCGCGGTCAGAGGGGGCGGAGAAGTGGGTCGTGCCGCTGATGGCGAGGTGAACGTCGGCCCCGCCCAGGCTTTCGGCGTCAATGACCTCGCCAGTAACGGTTTTGATGACCTCGGGGCCGGTGAGGAACATGTACGAGGTCTTTTCAACCATGATGAGGATATCGGTGAGGGCAGGGGAATAGGCGGCTCCACCTGCGCACGGCCCTAACATCAGGCTGATTTGGGGGACGATGCCAGAATATTGGGCGTTGCGGCGGAAGATTTCGCCGTAGCCGCCCAGGCTGTGAACGCCCTCCTGGATGCGCGCGCCGCCGGAATCGATCAGGCCGACGATGGGGGCGCCGTTCTGGGCGGCGAGGTCCATCACCCGGCAGATTTTGCGGCTGTGGACTTCTCCGACCGCGCCGCCCTGGACGGTGAAATCCTGCGAGTAAACGAAGACGGTGCGCCCATTCACGCGCCCAAAGCCCGTGACGACGCCATCGCCGGGGATGCGGTCAACGGGCAGGCAGGCTTCATCGCCGATGGGCATGGCGTAGGTATCTAATTCTTGAAAGGTAGCGGGGTCAAAGAGCAGATCAATACGCTCACGGGCGGTGAGCTTGCCTCTGGCGTGCTGGCGGGCGATGCGCTCGGCCCCGCCGCCGGCGCGCACCTGCTCGCGCCGGGCGCGCAGTTCGAGGATGCGGGGATCAACCTCAGTCATAGCGTGGCCTCATCCGTGGATTTCACGGGGCGGCGGGGAGATTTGTCGGACATTTTGCCGCCCAGTGTTATTGTACCCGGAAGGTCCCCCTTTTCCTTTTGAGTAAAGTACCAGATTCCTGCTGATTTTATTCCTATTCGCGCCTTACAAATGACAGGCGAAGCCCATGAGTGAAACCACAGATAGACACAGATGAACACTGATATCAAGAGGACGGGTAAAAATGCGGAGGAGGATTTGTTTTTGAAAAACAAATCGAAACAAATCGGGCGAAAGGGAACGACAAGAGCGCGAGGAAGGGGGTGAACCCGATTAAATTTTTAAGGTGCGGCAGGGTTGAGGACCGGCGCGAGCCGGTAGACAGATTTAGTATAGGGGCAAAGGCGCGCAAAGAGATACGGCAATGTGCGCAAAATCATATGTAAATGTAGGGACGCAGTGCCTTCTGGGAGACGTGTATTTTGGTTGCGAAACAGGCTTTACCGGGCGATCTGCATGGGCGAAGGCAGAGCAAATAAAATATTAAAGAGCGGGCCGGGCGGCCCGCTCTGGTTGGCTTTGGGGTAGTTACGATTACGACAAGAGGGCTTTGGCGACGGCGACGGCGCGGCTGGCATCGGGGGCGTAGCCGTCGGCGCCGATTTGCCTGGCGAAGCTGTCGGTGACGGGAGCGCCGCCGACCAGGACTTTGACGGAATCGCGCAGGCCGGCTTCGCGCAGGGCGTCGATGGTGGATTTCATGTTGACCATGGTGGTGGTGAGCAGGGCCGACATGGCGACGACGTTGGCGTTGTTCTCGCGCACGGCTTCTACGTACTTCTCAGGGGAGACATCGGAGCCCAAATCTTTGACCTGGAAACCAGCGCCTTCGAGCATGAGGCCGACGAGGTTTTTGCCAATATCGTGCAGGTCGCCCTTGACCGTGCCGATGACGACGGTGCCGGCGTATTTGACCTCGGCCTGCTGTAAGAAGGGCTTGAGCATCGCCATGGCGCTCTTCATGGCACGTGCGGAGATCAGCATTTCAGGGACGAAGTACTCTCCCTCTTCAAACAAACGCCCCACTTCGGCCATGGCCGGAATCAGGGCTTCATTCAGGATGACCGGAGCGGGCTGTCCGGCGTCGAGCGCGGCCTGGACGTTCTTCTGCACGGAGGCATTATCGCCTTCGACCACGCCGTCATAAATTGCCTTTAAGATCTGGTCCATTCTTCAATAGCTCCTTCCCGATAGGGGACTTCGACTGGATTTGAAAAGGGAAAAATACTGTTTGTATTATATCCCCTTCCTGAGAAAAAGAAGATGACTTCAAACGCCTTCAGGAGGCACGAAAATACATGGCTTCCACAAACTGAGGCGTGAAATCCGCGTGGGTGGTCAGCTCAATATAATGCACGCCGTTGACAATGCGGGCGGCTTCGGCGCGGCGGGAGAGCGAGATCAACATCTGCTTGGCCCCCACTCCGGCGGCATTGCCGACCTGGTGATAGCGTTCTAGCGGCAGGGTGGGGAACATACCGATGCGCAGGGCGCTGGCGAGGTCGAGGTGGGTTCCAAAAGCCCCGGCGATGATGAATTCCTCGATGGCTTCAGCGGGGATTTTGGCTTCTTGCAGTAAGATTTCGATTCCGGCACGGATAGCCCCTTTGGCGAGCTGGATTTCGTTGACATCTTTGCGGGTGACGACCACGTCGCGCCCATGCCCGGTGGCCCCGGCGGGTGCAAGGATGTATTCGGCTTTGGCCGTGCGCCCTTCGCCTACGACGCGCACACGGTGATTGGTGGGGCGAAGTACGCCGCGCGAGTCGATGACGGCGGCATCGAGCAGTTGGGCCACGGCCTCTAAGATGCCCGATCCACAAATGCCGACAGGAGGAACGTCACCGATGGTGGTCAGGTGTACTTCGCCGTCGCGGATGCGCACGCGGTCAATGGCGCCGGGGGCGGCGCGCATGCCATCTTGAATGTGAGCGCCCTCGAAAGCCGGGCCAGAGGCGCACGAGCAGGAGTAGACTTCGCCCCGATAGGTAAGGCTGATTTCGGTGTTGGTACCGATATCCACGACCAGGGTGCATTTTTGAGCCGCGTAAGATTGGGTGGCCAACAGAGCCGAGACGTGGTCTGCGCCCACGTAGCCAGCGATGTTGGCAGGCATAAAGACCTGGGCGCCAGGGGCGGCCTGGAGGCCAATTTCAGCGGCGGCAAACTGGATCGGCTCGCTGACCGCTGGCACGTAGGGGGCACTACCCAACTGCTCTACCGGCAGGCCGCAGAAGAGGTGGTGCATGGCGGTGTTGCCAACCGCCACAATATCCACCAGTTGGTCTATGGTAAAGTCGTACTCGCGCATCCAAACAGCGACGGCTTCGTTGATTGACTCGACCAGGCGGCTTTGGAGGATCTTGCCGTTTTCGGCGGCGCGGTTGGCAAAAGCAATGCGGCTGACGACATCCTCGCCGTAAGAGATTTGGGGGTTCATTACGCCGGTGCGGGCAAGGGTGGCGCCGCTTTCGAGATTGACCAGGTAGAGGGCCAGCTTGGTAGAGCCGAGGTCCATTGCCAGGCCGAGGAGGGGCGCGCCGGTGGGCAGAACTGCCACGAGCCACGAGACGCCATCCCGACCGCCTTCGGGGCGGATGGCGATGCGGGCCTGCCAGTCGTGGCGGCGGAGATGGCGCGAAAGCTGTGCCAGCAGGGCGAGCGAACCACGCAGCGGGCCGCAGCCTCTGGCGCGTAGTTCGGCATCAACGCGTTCTATGTCGGAGCGGAGATCATCGAGGGAAGGGGTGGGCAGGGCGAGGTCCAGCGGAATGACAGCGGGGCTGAGGTCTACGTCGGTCTCGCGGCCTTCGGTCTGCATTTTTTGCAGGGTGGTAAGCGATTCGGGGGGGATTTCCAGGCGGACATCGGTGAGCGGCTCGCACTGGCAGGCCATGCGGTAGCCCTTTTTGACCTGTTCCGGGGTGAGCGTCTCTTCTTCGGCCAGGGTTAAGCCCGTCACCTCGCCCTGGGCAATGCGCACGCGGCAGGTTCCGCAAATGCCGATTCCGCCGCAGGAAGCAACCAGGTCAACGCCGGCTTTTTGGGCGGCTTCTAACAGGTTGGTTCCCCGCTCGACCTCGATCCGGCGACCAATCGGCTCCAGGTCAATTTTAAATTTTGGCTGTGGCTCTTTGGGCATGGGGCAGTCTACCAATCAAAACATAAAGGTAAGAATAGGGTCAGGGGTCAGGCTTTGACCGCCTGGGCGATGGCCGCCAGATGTTCCGGGGAGGTACCGCAACAGCCTCCCACCAGGCGCGCGCCGGCTTCGATCCACGCCGCCACCTGGGCCCCCATGATCGCCGGGGTAACGTCATATTCAACGCTACCCTCTACAACGCGCGGCAAGCCGGCGTTGGGCTTAAACCAGATGGGCAGTGTGGTGGCCTGGCGCAGTTCGCGCAGGGCTTTGAGGTTATCTTCCAGGCTCTTACCGCAGTTAATTCCAACGGCCGCGACGCCCAAAGTAGAAATTTCCTGGCCCATCTGAGCGGGCTTGACGCCCATCATGGTGCGGGTACCGCGGTCGTAGCTGAAGGAGCAGACGATAGGCAGGTCGGTCACCGATTGGGCGCCACGGATGGCGGCTTTGGCTTCATTGAGATCGAACTGGGTTTCGATGACCAGCAGATCCACCCCGGCCTCGGCCAGCAGGCGGGCCTGGGCGGCATAAGCGGCCTGGGCATCGGCTTCTTTGAGCGTACCGACCGGCTCAACCATTTCGCCGAGCGGCCCCATGGAGCCGGCCACCAAGGTTGAGGTTCCGGCGGCGGCCTGACGGGCCAATTGGACAGCGGCGCGGTTGGTCTGCTCAAAGCGGTCGGCCAGCCCGGCATGGGCCAGGTGCAGTTGGGTGGAGCCAAAGGTGTTGGTGAGGATGATGTCGGCACCGGCGGCGATAAAATCACGGTGAAGCTGGATGACCTGGGCGGGGTTATCTAATACCCACAGATCCGATGGGACGCCGGTGGGCAGGCCGCGGCGCTGAAGGTTCGTACCGGTAGCGCCGTCTAATACCAGAGTAAGGCCAGACTGCAAACGCTCTAGAAAGCGAGAGGAGGGCATCGTTCTGCTCCAGGCAAATAAAAATTACAGACAGGAAACTGCTGCGGCTTAAGTATATTACAAGGCGTTGATAACGTTGTCAATGGGTTAGGGCTTTTTTTCTCTCATTTTCTCAGTGAAAAGCGTACCGCTTTGTCCTGTTTGGAACGGTAGGGTTAGTCCTAAGTGAAAAGGGGATTCTTCCAGGTACTTTTCAACTCGCCACGCCTTAGAATACTGGCTAACGGGATTATTATCCCTGAACGGACCCATCCCCTGCCACCGGGAGCCCAGCCCATAAAAAATTATCGCGGTGGCTGTGGTCATCTTTCATCCGTTCTCCACTACTGCCAGGTCGCTTGGGGGCAATTGACCTGGCAGAGTGCGTTAAAAGAGCTGTCAGATGGCGATAAGGAACCGCTAAGATCGCAGATTCGTGATAAGATGCAGCATCGAAATTCACCAAGAAGGAGAACTTTATGACGAATGCAATTCTGGCAGCCAACAGCCCCGATTTAAAGAAGGACGATCTGATCGTCATCACCGGGGCGGGAGGGTTCATCGGCGGTTCGCTGGTGCGGTATTTCCACAATCAGGGCTTCACGCGCATCCGCGCGATTGATAAAAAGCCCCTGCCGCACTGGTATCAGCGCACGCCGGGCGTGGAATGCCTGTGCCTGGACCTGAGCGAGCGCGAGAACGCCGAAAGAGCGGCGGAAGGCGCTGTGGAAGTGTATAACCTGGCGGCGGACATGGGCGGGATGGGGTTTATCGAGCGGTTCCGCGTGGAGTGCCTGCGAAGCATTCTGATCAACACGCATATGATCGAAGCGGCTTACCGGGCGGGCGTACAGCGGTACTTTTTCTCGTCCTCGGCCTGCGCTTATAACGTTACACTGCAACAAGACCCCAACGTCCGCGCGTTAAAGGAATCGGATGCGTACCCGGCGATGGCCGAGCGCGGCTATGGCTGGGAAAAGCTGATGAGCGAGATGTTCTGTCAGGAATATTGGGCCGAGCGAGGGCTAAAAACGTTTATCGCGCGCTTCCATAACGTTTTTGGGCCGCATGGGACGTGGTTCGGCGGGCGCGAGAAGGCCCCTGCCGCCCTATGCCGCAAGGTGATCGAGGCGAAAGACACGGGCCGGCACGAGATTGACATTTGGGGCGATGGAACGCAGACCCGCAGCTTTATGTATATTGACGACTGCCTCTACGGTATTGACCGGATTATGCACTGCGATGATCTGATCGCTACGCCCATTAACCTGGGGACGAGTGAACTGGTTTCGATCAATCAGTTGGTGGATTACATTGAAGAAATTGCTGGCGTTCGCCTGAAGCGCAACTACATCTTAGACGCGCCGAAGGGCGTGGCGGGGCGCAACAGTGATAACACCTTCATTAAGCAGGTGTTGAACTGGGAACCGCACATCCCGCTGAAAGAGGGATTAAAGCCGACCTACGCCTGGATCGAGCAGCAGTATTACGACCGCAAAGCCGGGAAGGTAGTCGTTCACGACTAAGCTCAACGCGGTGACTCGGATGACAATGCCCGGTATTTCCTCATTGATTGGCGACATTCCCTACCGCATGGCGCTGGCGGGCGGGTGGATTGACCAACCGTTTGCTTCGCGCCATAACCCGGACGGGGTGGGGTCTATGGTGGTGGTGAACCTGGAGCCGAACACGCGCTTTATGGATCGCTGCGGCATGGGGACCAGCACCCGCCGGGTGGCGATGCGGCTGTGGGGCGGGCGACTGCCAGAGGGCGACCCGTCTGCGCTGGTACGCGCGCTGTACCAGGCTGAAAACGAGGGCAAGGCCGAGCCCTCTGGCTCACAGGATATGGCCGGCCTGCTGCTGCCGGGCATCTCGCGCCTGGACTATGACGCGCGGGTTGAGGGGGGGTACTTTCCAGCTCACATTGAAAGCTGTAATGATCCCGTAGTGGCGGCCTGGCTGGAGCGCGTGATCTACTTCTTGCCGGTGAATCAACGCCCGGAAGGCTACAGCCCGCTGGGGGTTAAGAACCTGGACCCGGAGTGGGTGCGGCGGCTGGGGCGGTCGGGCAAAGACTGCTACCGGGCGATTCTGGAGCGCGACCTGCGGGGGCTGGCGGAGTCTATGAACGAGTGCATGCGCTGCTGGGAAGCGATTTTGCCGCATACGGTGGCGCACCCCACGATTCACATTGATCTGAAAGCCATCCTGGCGTATTACCAGGCGCGCTACGCGGGGGCCATGTATTCGGGCTGCGGCGGGGGCTACCTGCTCATCGCTTCAGAAGAACCTGTGCCGGGGACCTTTCAGGTGAAGATCCGGCTTAAGGGGGCGTGATGGGCGGGGACGTGATCGTCTGTGGCGCGCTGGATGACCTGCGCTCGCCGCTGGTGCGTTTTTTGCAAGAGGCGGCACGGCTGGGGCCGGTGCGCGCCTGGCCCTGGCCCGACGAGGTTATCCGCCAGGTGGAAGGGCGCGAGCCGCGTTTTCCGTTGGAAGAGCGCGTCTATTTTCTCCAGGCGGTGCGCTACGTTCACCGCGTAGAGCTGGGGCATCCT
>Ga0101944_10002240_pt1 | contig 19435 bp, 19 predicted proteins | sample DewCreD2012metaG_FD_75245 | JGI IMG/M metagenome (GOLD analysis project Ga0101944, IMG submission 75245) | Hot spring sediment bacterial and archeal communities from British Columbia, Canada, to study Microbial Dark Matter (Phase II) - Dewar... ... | reverse complement strand
TGGCGATGGCCGCGCATGACGCGGGCGTCGCGCTGGGGGCGGGCTATCCGGGCACGCCCTCGACCGAGATTCTGGAGAACTTCAGCGAGTTGGGCGGCGCCGCCCAGTGGTCGCCCAATGAAAAGGTTGCCCTGGAAGTGGCCCTGGGCGCCGCCTATGCCGGCGCGCGCGCCATCGCGACAATGAAACACGTGGGCCTGAACGTCGCGGCTGATCCGCTGTTCACCGCGGCCTATACCGGCGTCTGCGGCGCCTTGATCGTGGTTTCGGCGGACGACCCCGGAATGGCTTCGAGCCAGAACGAGCAGGACAACCGATACTTTGCCCGCGCCGCCGGCCTGCCCATGATCGAGCCGTCCGATTCGCAGGACGCCTATGACTTCACGCTGCGCGCCATCGAGATATCCGAACGCTGGCAGATTCCGGTTCTCCTGCGCCTGACGACGCGCGTGTGCCACTCCAAGACGGTCGTCCTGGCCGGGGCCGCCGCCCCCAAACCCGCGCCGGCGTCCACGCCCCACTATCAGCGCGACGTGCGCGGGCGCGTCATGATCCCGGCCAACGCGCGTCCGGCGCACCGGCGCCTGCGCGACAAGCTGGAGCGCATCCGCGAATGGAATGAAACATCGCCGCTTAACCGCCTCATTGAGGGCGAATCGGACCTGGGCGTCATCGCGTCGGGTGTCGCCTTCGCCCATGCGCTCGAGGCCGCGCCCGCGGGAACCCGCTTTCTGAAGTTGGGCCTGACGTGGCCGCTGCCGGTCCGGACCCTCCGCGCGTTTGCCAACGGGGTGCGGCGGTGCGTCGTCGTCGAAGAGGGCGAACCCCTCCTCGTCGAGTCGCTTCGGGCCGAGGGTGTCCAGGTCGAAGAAAGACCGGCGGACTTGCGCTTCGGCGAAATGAGCGTCGCCCGCGCGCGGCGCGTCCTGTCGGGCAGCGACGCGCCCGAGCCCGCGCCATCAGGGGCCGGACGCCCCCCGCAGCTGTGTCCGGGATGTCCGCATCGGACCGTCTTCGAGATGTTGAGGGATCGCGACTGCATCGTGGCCGGCGACATCGGATGCTATACGCTGGGCGTTCTGCCGCCCTTCGAAGCCATGGACACATGTGTCTGCATGGGCGCCAGTATCACGGCCGGACTGGGCCTGCGTCACGTCCTGCCGCCGGACGAGGCCCGGCGCGTCGTCAGCGTGATCGGCGACAGCACATTCGTCCACAGCGGCGTCACCGGTTTGATCGAAATGGCTTACAATCCGCCGCCCACGGGCCATCTGGTCCTGATCCTGGACAATGGCACCACCGCGATGACCGGTCTGCAGGAGCATCCCGGCACGGGCCGGCGGCTGGATCACTCGCCCTCAAGCCAGCTGGATTTTGAAAAACTGGCGCGCGCCATCGGCATCCCGTCGGTCGCCACCTTCGATCCCTTTAAGAATCCGAAGGAACTGGCGAAAGCCATCGACACGGCGCTCGCCTCCGATGAGCTGTCGCTGATTATCGTCCGGCGTCCGTGCATCCTGGCCAGCGGCAAGATTCGCCAGTATGAAGCGGCCGCGGCCGCCGAACCGGCCTGCCCTTCAGAGACGGGCATCCGGACGCCTGAGCCCGCCGCGTTCGTCGCGCGCGAGACGCCGCCACCGCCGCCCGGCGCGACGACGGTGAACATCGTCATCGCCGGCCTGGGCGGTCAGGGCGTCCTGACATCGTCCGACGTGCTGGCCGAAGCGGCCTTCCTGGCCGGCCACAACGTGAAAAAGAGCGAATTGCATGGCATGAGCCAGCGGGGCGGATCGGTCACCAGCGACGTGCGCTTCGGCCCCGGCGCCGCCAGTCCGATGGTTCCCGATGGCGAAGCGGACTTCGTGCTGGTTCTGGCGCCCGAGGAAGCCGAATCAAATCGCTGGCGCCTGCGCGCCGGGGGCGCCATGATTGTCCCGGATGCCGAACTCGAACGGCGCCTGTCGAACCGCAAGAGCCTGAATGTTGCGGCCCTGGGAGTCTTGAGTCAGCGGCTGAACATACCGGAAGCGTGCTGGACCCGGGCCATTCAGGCGCATCTGCCGGCGAAGCATCACGCGGCCAATCTGGAGGCGTTCCGGATGGGGCAACTGGCCGCGTCCTCATAGGAAATCATCGTCCGGATGCGTCGCGCGCAGCCGGTCATTTCAGACGCGCCCAGATTGACATTGCTCTGCTGCCGAAAGGAATGGGAAATGAAGGAACAGTGGAACGACTCGCCGGGAGGCTTTCATCCCGTCAGCGCGCCGGACTATCTGCCGGCGGCGCAGCTGCGGGACCTGCAACTGCGCCGCCTGCAGGGCATCGTGGCGCGCGCGTATGACAACGTCGCGCTGTTCCGGCAGCGGATGGACGAGCGCCGGCTGAGGCCTGACGCCCTCGGTTCGCTCAGGGACATCGAGCGGCTGCCCTTCACCGTCAAGACCGACCTGCGCGACACCTACCCGTTCGGGCTGTTCGCCAGTCCCATGCGCGAGATCGTCCGGCTGCACGCCTCCAGCGGAACCACGGGCAAGCCCATCGTCGTCGCCTATACGCAGGAAGACGTGGACGTGTGGGCCAGCGTCATGGTGCGGACCTTCGCCTGCTGCGGTCTGCATCGCGGCGACATCATTCAAAACGCCTATGGATATGGCCTGTTTACGGGCGGACTGGGGGCGCACTATGGCGCCGAAGCGCTGGGCGCCACGGTCATCCCGATGTCCGGCGGCAACACCGACCGGCAGATCATGGTCCTCAAGGACTTCGGCGTCACGGCCATCTGCTGCACGCCCAGCTACTTCCTGCATCTGATCGACCGCGCCCATGAGATGGGCGTGAATCTGCCATCCCTGCCGCTGCGCGCGGGGGTGTTCGGCGCCGAACCCTGGACCGAAGGCATGCGCCGACGCATCGAGGCCGACGGCGGCATCAAAGCCTTCGACATCTACGGCTTGTCGGAGATCATCGGCCCGGGCGTGGCCTCTGAGTGCCAGGCGCAGGATGGATTGCACATCTTTGAGGACCATTTCTATCCCGAGATCATTGATCCCCAGACCGGCGAGGCCCTGCCCGACGGCGCCGAGGGCGAGCTGGTCCTGACGACCCTCAGCAAGAAGGCGATGCCGATGATCCGGTATCGGACCCGGGACATCACAACCATCCTGGCCGAGCCGTGCGACTGCGGCCGGACGATCCGCCGCATCCGGCGCGTGGGCCGGCGCAGCGACGACATGTTCATCATCCGCGGCATCAACGTCTTCCCATCGCAGATCGAGTCGGCCCTGTTGACGGTCGAACAGACGCTGCCGCACTACCAGATTCTCCTGACGCGCGAGAAGGGCCTGGATCAGATCGAAGTTCAAGTCGAGGTGACGCCCGAATACTTCAGCGACCGCATCCGCGAACTCGAAGACCTCCAGCACAAGATCAGCCGGGCGATCGAGAACACGATCGGACTGCGCGCGGCGGTCCGGCTGGTTGAGCCGCACACCATCCCGCGCAGTGAAGGCAAGGCCCGGCGGTTGATCGACAAACGCGAGGGCTGACAAAACGCGGGAAGGGCGATGGCGGAATGATTCTTGTCGGGCGGCGTCCGGGGCGGCGCTCCGCCTGAGGACGGCGAGGGGCGCCCGGATCACGATTGACGATTCACCAGACACAATTCTTTTCACGGAGGCTGGCGTCATGAAACTGAAGCAACTGTCGATTTTTCTCGAAAACAAACCGGGGCGGCTGACGGCGCCGTGCCGGGAACTGGCTGACGCGGGCATCAACATCCTGACGATGTCGCTGGCCGACACCGAGCAGTTCGGCATCCTGCGCCTGCTGGTGCGCGAATGGGAAAAGGCCAGGGAGGTCCTCGAAAAGGCCGGACATGTCGTCAAGGTGACCGACGTCGTGGCCATCGAGGTGGCCGACCGCCCGGGGGGCCTGGCCGAAGTGCTCGAAGCCATCGAGAAGTGCAACATCAACGTCGAATACACCTACGCGTTCACCTTCCGGCGCGGCGACAAGGCCGTTCTGGTCTTCCGTTTCGACCGCCCCGACGCCGCCGTCCGGACGCTCCAGACCTGCGGCATCAATGTCATCGGAGGCGTCGAACTGTATGAACGCTCCAGCGACTGACCGCGCCGCCACGCCGGGGAACTTTGTCATCGAAAACCGTCTCTGGGACCGCGCCGAAGCCCTGCCCCGCGAGCAACTGGCGGCGCTGCAACTGGAGCGGTTGCGCGCCTGCGTGGGCCGCGCCGCCGCCCGCGTGCCCTTCTATCGGGAGGCGTTTGCCCGCCACAAAGTCTCGGCCGAGTCCCTGCACAGCCTCGAAGACCTCCGGCGGCTGCCCTTCACGACCAAGGCCGACCTGCGCGAGCACTATCCGCTGGGTTTCCTCGCCGTGCCGCGCGAACGCGTCGCCCGCTTTCACGCCTCGTCGGGAACGACAGGACGGCCGACATTCTGCGCCTACACCGCCGGGGACGTTTCAACCTGGGCCGACTTGTGCGCGCGCTTTCTCGTCGCCGGCGGCCTGCGTCCGGAACACACCGCCCATATTGCCTTTGGCTACGGCCTGTTCACCGGCGGATTCGGGCTGCACTACGGCGTCGAACGCGTCGGGGCGGCGGTGGTTCCGGCCGCCGCCGGCAATACGCCGCGGCACATCATGCTCATCCGCGACCTCAACGCCGACGTGCTGATCTGCACGCCCTCTTACGCGTTGAACATCGCCGAAGAGGCGCGCTCGCAGGGCTTCGGCCCGGATATGCTTCCGCTGAAGTTTGGCCACTTCGGCGGCGAGCCATGGACCGAGGACATGCGCGAGGCGATCGAACGCGAACTGGGCATCCTGGCCTTCAACAACTACGGGCTGAGCGAGGTCATCGGCCCGGGCGTCAGCGGCGAATGCGCGGCGCGGCAGGGCATGCATCTGCAGGAGGATCATTTTCTGGTCGAGTGCATCGATCCCGAGACGCTCGAACCGGCCGCCGAGGGCGAACTGGGCGAACTGGTGATCACGGCGATGACCAAAGAGGCGATGCCCATCATCCGCTATCGCACGCGCGATCTGGCGCGCGTGGACCGCTCGCCCTGCCCGTGCGGACGAACGGGCGCCCGCATGAGCCGCGTCGTCGGCCGCACCGACGACATGCTCATCATCCGGGGCGTCAACGTCTTCCCCTCGCAGATCGAAGAAGCCCTGTTGCGCGTCGAAGAGACGGCGCCCCACTACCTGATCGAGATCGACCGACCCGGCGCTATGGACGAAGCGACCGTGAAGGTGGAGATTCGACCCCAGGACTTTTCCGATCAAATGAGCCGCATGCAGGCGCTGCGCGAACGGATCGAGCGCGAGATTCACTCGATCACAACCCTCCGGTTTCACGTGGAACTGGTCGAAAGCCGAACGCTCGAGCGATCCATGGGCAAGGCGCGGCGCGTCATCGACCACCGCGTCTCTCCGACGGCCTGATCCCGGCAAAATCCCCCGGCTGAACTCAGTTACGCGGCCTTGGCGCGCCGTTCGCATTTTCTGCTGGCGCTCGCGACCGCGTTTCTGATATACATGAGCCATTCTACTGGGAAACAGGCCAAATCCTTGCCGCAGAGCCGATGGGATACGAAGCGACGCCGTCGCGCGCGGGAGGAAGGTGTTTGCAATGGTGGACCTTGACGATCTGAAATCCTGTGATCTGGCGACCGGGCTGGACACGCGCCAGTTGCAGGCCATGCGGCCTCTGTGCGAAGAGCGCAAATTTCCGCAGGGGGCCGTCATCTTCCGCGAGGGCGACAAGGCCGAAAAGTTGTTTGTCCTGCTAGAAGGCGCCGTGGTCATCAACCTGCCGCGGGAGTCGCAGCCCTCGATCCAGCTCAGTTCCGTGGCGGTCGGCGGCAGCTTCGGCTGGTCGGCGTTGGTGGCGCCCAACCGCTACACGACGCAGGCCGAGGCGGTCACGGCGTGCCGTCTGCTGGCCATCGACGCCGACGGGTTGCATGATCTGATGCGCCAGGAACCGACGATCGTGTTCAACATCATGCAGCATCTGATCGGCGTGCTGTCGTCGCGCATGAAGGACATGCGGCTGCAGATGGTCGAAATGCTTGAAGTCATCGACAGCCTGCGCGAAGGCGCATCCCGCGCGTAGCGCGTATGACGTCAAGGCTCCAAACCGTCCGATCCGCTGGATGCGTTTGATCGGTCCACGAGGTCGGCCGACACTATACCGAAGGGAGATCGGCGCATGTCAGGTCTGGTTCCACCTCACGGCGGGAAACTGGTCCCGCTGAAGCTGCAAGGCGCGGCGCTGGCCGAAGCGCAAAAGAAGGCCAAAACGCTCAAGCATTGGAAAATGACCACGCGCGAGCGCGACGACCTCATCATGATGGGCATTGGCGCCTTCTCGCCCATCCGGGGCTTCTTCGGCAAGGCCGACTGGAAGGGCGCCTGCGACAGCATGGCGCTGGCCGACGGCACGTTCTGGCCCATTCCCATCACGCTGTCGGTGACCCAGGAGTTTGCCGATAGCCTCAAGGCCAACGAGGAATTCGCGCTGGTCTGTCCCGAAACCGGCGAGACGATGGGCATGATGGCTGCCGCGGACAAATACACGATCGACAAGATTCACGAATGCAAACAGGTCTTCCGCACTGACGACAAAGAACATCCCGGCGTTCAGAAGGTCATGGAGCAGGAAGCGGTCAATATCGGCGGGCCGGTCCAGGTTTTCAGCGAAGGCGAATATCCCACGAAGTTCGCCGGCCTGTACGCCACGCCCGCCGAATGCCGCGCCCTGTTCGAGCAAAAGGGCTGGAAGCGCATTGCCGCCCTGCAATTGCGCAACCCCATGCACCGCTCGCACGAATACCTCGCCAAGATCGCGCTGGAAGTCATGGACGGCGTCTTCATCCACCAGCTCATTGGCGCGCTCAAGCCCGGCGACATCCCGGCCGACGTGCGCGTCAAATGCATCGATGTCCTGGTGGAAAAATACTTTCCCGCCGGCAGCGTCATTCAAAAAGGCTATCCGCTGGAAATGCGCTACGCCGGACCGCGCGAGGCGCTGCTGCACGCCGTCTTCCGCCAGAACTACGGGGCCAGCCACCTCATCGTCGGCCGCGATCACGCCGGCGTCGGCAACTACTACGGCCCATTTGATGCCCAGAAAATCTTCGAAGAGATTCCCAAGGGCGCGCTGCTGACCCAGCCGCTGAACATCGACTGGACGTTCTACTGCTACAAGTGTGAGGGCATGGCCTCGATGAAGACCTGCCCGCACGGCAAGGACGACCGGCTGCTGCTGAGCGGGACAGTGCTGCGCAAGAGTTTGTCCGAGGGCCTGGAAGTGCCGCCGCAGTTCAGCCGTCCGGAAGTCCTGGCGATCTTGCGCGAATACTATCAAAAGCTTGACGCCTCGCAGAAGGTTGAGGTCAAACTTCACCAGGCGGCGACCGGGATGCAGAAATAGCATGATGATGAACGAAAATGACAGCGCTGACCATTGCTGAAGATTCCAAACGACTTCAATGCTTGAGCGGTGATCTGGCCGACTCCCACGAGCGGAACGGCTATGGGAGATTCTAGCGCGATCTGTATCAAACGCCGCCGCCGTCAGCGCATGGAACATCGCCAGCGCGCCCGAATCGCAGCGCGAAGACTTACTGAGCGAATATGTGACGAAGCACGGAGAAATCAATCCCAAACTATGCCTGGAAGACCTCGCGCTTATTGAAGACGACCTGCGCAAACTCATCGCCCGCAAAATCCAACTCTATCCCAACGTCGATATTCAGATCGTGGGCCATGAACTGACGGAGACCGCAGAACAAATGCATGTGCAAGTCCTGTCCATGCGGAGGGATGTGTATCCATGAAGATGCAAGGCCATGAAAAGAATTCGGGGACTGTCCCTAATTGAGAGGTGAAGGAAGATGGCAAAGCAATTGACGGTGATTATCGAACGCGAGGGCGATGGATACGTGTCGTTGTGTCCGGAAGTGGACGTGGCAAGCCAGGGCGCTACGGTGGACGAAGCGCGGGCAAACCTTCAAGAGGCGCTGGCGTTGTTTTTTGAATGCGCTTGCCCCGATGAAATCCAGCAGCGCCTTCATGATGAAGTCTATGTGAGCAGGGTGGAGGTGGCCGTTGGGTAGGCTTCGTGTTCTCTCCGTCAAGCAAGTCTGCGCCATTCTGGAGCGGCACGGCTTCGCGGAAGTCCGCCAGCGCGGGAGTCACGTCGTCATGCAGAAGCGACTGAGTAAAACAACGGTCACGGTTCCCGTTCCCATTCACGCGGAACTGCGCTTGGGGACGCTGCAATCCGTAATCCGCCAATCGGGAGTTATCCGAAGTGAGTTTGAAGTGTGAGTTGAATTGGGCGCCAATTATATCCCAATGAAAGGGGGTAAGGCAATATGCCGAGTTATGTGATGCCAGAGAAATGCGACGGGTGCAAGGCTCTGGACAAAACGGCGTGCCAGTACATCTGCCCGAATGATCTGATGGTCCTGAACAAGGAGATCATGAAGGCTTACAACCGCGAGCCGGAGATGTGCTGGGAATGCTACAACTGCGTGAAAATCTGCCCCACGCAGGCGATCGAGGTGCGCGGCTATGCCGATTTCGTGCCGATGGGCGCGAACGTCGTTCCCATGCGCTCCTCGGACAGCATCCTGTGGACGGTGAAGTTCCGCAACGGGATGATCAAGCGCTTCAAGTTCCCCATACGCTCGACGCCCGAGGGAACGGCCAAGCCCGAAGGCGGTTACGCGTCCGGCAGCGACGATCTCAAGAGCCCGATGTTGTGCACCGAGCCGGACTCGACGGGCATGGCCGAAGTGTTTACGATGAAGAAGGCCTGAGCGCGCAAGACCACACCGCAGGATTCCGAGAACGGGAGAGGAAACTATGGCAGATTTCGAGACCGTTGAAGTGACCACGGATTTGTTGATCGTGGGGGGCGGGATGGCGGGTTGCGGCGCCGCCGTCGAGGCCGCTCATTGGGGAAAGAAGCATGGCGTCAAAGTCACGCTGGTCGATAAGGCCGCCATCGACCGCAGCGGGGCCGTCGCGATGGGCCTGTCGGCCATCAATCAATACGTCGGCCTCAAAGACGGGCAGAACACGGTCAAGGACTACGTGGATTACGTCCGCAACGACCTGATGGGCATCACGCGCGAAGACCTCGTCGCCAGCATCGCCCGTCACGTCGATTCGACCGTGCACCTGTTCGAGAAATGGGGCCTTCCGATCTGGAAGGACGCCAACGGAGCCTACGTGCATGAGGGCCGGTGGCAGTTGATGATCAACGGCGAGTCTTACAAGGTCGTCGTCGCCGAGGCGGCGAAAAACGCCCTCGGCATGGAAAACATCTACGAGCGCGTCTTCATTGTCGCGCCGCTGATGGACGGCGACCGCATCGCCGGCGCGGTCGGATTCAGCGTCCGCGAGAACAAGTTCTACGTCTTCCGCGCCAAGGCGGTCCTGGTGGCGCTGGGCGGCGCGGTGCATGTCTTCAAGCCGCGTTCGTCAGGCGAAGGCCTGGGCCGCGCGTGGTATCCGCCGTGGAACTCGGGCAGCAGCCTGTATTTCTCGCTCATGGCCGGCGCCGAACAGACGTGCCAGGAAGTGCGGTTCATTCCCGTGCGCTTCAAGGACGCCTACGGCCCGGTCGGCGCGTGGTTCCTGTTGTTCAAGTCGCGCGCGACCAACGGCTTCGGCGAAGACTACATGGTGACCAACAAGCCGGAATTGGACAAGTGGGCGCCCTACGGCCACGTCAAGCCCGTCCCGGCCAACCTGCGCAACTGGCTCATGCTCCTGGACGTCTTCAAGGGCAAGGGGCCGATCTACATGCGCACCGAAGAGGCCATTCAGAAGATCGCCGCCGGCGCCGGCGATGAAAAGGCCGCCAAGCGCAAACTGAAAGAACTCGAATCCGAGGCCTGGGAAGACTTCCTCGACATGACGATCAGCCAGGCCATTCTCTGGGCCGGCACCAACGTCGAACCGGAGAAGAAACCCTCGGAAATCGCCGCGGCCGAGCCGTATTTCATCGGCTCGCACTCGGGCGCCTCGGGCGCGTGGGTCAGCGGTCCCGAAGACCTGGCCCCATCAGAGTATTTCTGGGGCTACGAGTGCATGTCCACGACCAAGGGGCTGTTCTGCGCGGGGGACGCGTCGGGCGCCTCGAGCCACAAGTTTTCCAGCGGGTCGTGCACCGAAGGGCGCATCGCGGCCAAGGCGGCCGTGCGGTATTGCGTTGAGAACAAGGAAATGCCCAACGCCAACGGCGAGCAGGTCGCAGCCTTGCGGGCGCAGATTCTGGCGCCCCTGGACCGCTTCGAGCAGAACAAGACCAAATCCAGCGACCCGAACATCAACCCGGCCTTCATCAAACCGAAGATGTTCATGTTCCGCCTGCAGAAGATCATGGACGAATACGCCGGCGGCGTCTCGACGCAGTTCCAGACCAGCAAGGCGCTGCTCGAAAAGGGCCTTGAACTCATCGGCTATCTCAAGGAAGACAGCGCGCAGCTGGCCGCCGAAGACTTGCACGAACTCATGCGGTGCTGGGAGAACGTCCATCGCATGTGGCAGGCCGAGGCGCACGTCCGCACCATCCTGTTCCGCGACGAAACGCGGTGGCCCGGATACTACTTCCGCGCTGACAAGCCTGCCCTCAATCCCGAATGGGAAGCCTTCTGCAACTGCAAATACAATCCAAACACCAAGGAATGGGAAATGATCAAACGGCCCATTCTTCACGTGTTCAAAGAATACTCCGACGCCGAGAGCCAGATCGGCGGGTGAGCGCGACGGAGTTCGAGAAAGAAAACGACCGGGAACGCGGAGCTCATCCCTCCGCGTTCCCGAAGCCGGAAAACCCAAGAGCCACTGGAGAGCGCAGAAGGCCAGCCGAATCGGCTCTTTGCGCTCTGTTATGACTGACACACGGACCACCGAACGCCGATCCCAAGAACTGCCTTCATGAATTATCATCTCCCGAACGCCATCGTCAATGGATTGAGTGTTGCTCTCGCGTTCCTGCTGCTGATCTTCGCCATTCCCGTTCATCGTCACAGCCTCCTGGCGCCCAATCTGAAATGGGACACCTATTGCGTCTTCCAGGAGGGGCAGCGGCTGGTCAATGGCGAAAGCCCCTACGCCCGCATGGTCAATGGCGACATGACCCGCAGCTCCAAACAGGCGGTCTATCTCCCGGCGTTCTACCTGTTTTCGGCCCTGACGGTAAAACTGGGGCGGACCACATTCGAGAGCTGGCTGGTCGTCTGGCGGTGGGTCTTTCTGGCCTGTCTGCTGCTGACCGGCGCGGCGGTGTTCCTGCGACTGTATGCCGGCGGGCTGCCGTTGTATGGCCTCTTGGCGCTGGCCATTCTGCTGTTTGGCCGCTGGTCGCTGTATATTACGTCGGTCTCGAACATGGACTTTCTGCCGATTCTGTTTGTCGTGCTGGCGCTGATCGCGGCGCCACGGCGGCTGGCATTGGGCGCCGCGCTGATGGGCGTCTCCCTGGCGATCAAGCACGTCGCGGTCTTCGTGGCCCCGCTGTTCGTGATCGAAGCCTGGCGCCGGGGCGGGCCGGACCGCGTCCGGCAGACCATGCGCGTCGGGCTGGCGATGGCGGCCGTGCCGTTGGCCGTGTCTTTGCCATTCCTGACGTGGGAGCCCGTCGGGTTTGTGCGTTCGATCATGGTGTCGGTCGTCCGCGTCGAGCCGGGGCATTTCCGCGAGGCCCTGAGCCTGGATATGCGCATGCAATGGCACAGCGCCATTGGCCGGTCCGCCATGTATGTGTTCATCCTGGGCGTGTATCTGGCCGCGGCGCTCGGGCGCCTTCCGGGATTGGCCGCCGGAGCGGCGCTGATCATGATCGGAATGGTGGCCTTCACGCGGACGATCTTTTACCAATACATGATCTGGCCGCTGCCGCTGATTCTGCTCGCGATGGGGGATTTTTTGCAGGCGCCGCTCGGCCTCCAAGGTTCGACGGCGCCGCCCGAATCCTCCACCACCGGCGCGTTGCCTTTGCCGATGGCGCCCGCCGAAGCGATCGAATCCAAATTGCAAACCGCCCAAGCAGGTCAACCGACATGACGAATGAGAATTACAAAACCGATGACGCCGGACAGACGCCGGCGCAAGCCAGAAAAGGATCGGGGCCAAAAGAGCCACAAGCGCCAGAGCCGCCGCAGTGCCCGTATTGCCGGCAGGCAATGAGTTTGTGGCAGCCGCCCGACGGAACCAGTTGGGGCTCGGCGCCGCAATATGTCTGCTTCAATGACGACTGCTCCTACTTCGTCCAAGGCTGGGACTGGATGATGAAGCAGTTCCAGCAACGCGTGTCGTATCGCCACCGCTATGATCCGCAGACGGGCGAACAAGGCCCGTTGCCGGTATGGTCGCATTGCGCGTTGCGAGACCGTATTGTCACAGACTGAAAAGGATCACGCATGAGCGACGACGCATTGGAAAGATTCAAAGAGCAGGTATTGAAAGACGGGCCGAGGATGGGGCCGCTGGACCGCTTCCAGTTCGCATGCCATCCCGGCGTGGACTGTTTCAACCATTGCTGCCACGACGTCAACATCCTGTTGACGCCCTATGACGTCATTCGACTGAAAAACCGTCTGGAAATGTCATCCGAGGATTTTCTGGACCGGCATTGCGTTGTGCCGTTCAGCCAGAATCTGAAATATCCGGTCGTGCTGCTGAAGATGAGCGACGACGACGCGCTGAGTTGCCCATTCCTCGATGAGATGGCGGGCTGCACGGTCTATTCAGACCGCCCGTGGTCATGCCGGATGTATCCGGTGGGCCGGGCCGCGCCGCCGCCGGAGCGCGAGAGCGCGCCCCCGGCTGGCGCGTCGGGCGCGTCAGACCAATCCGACCAATGCGCCGCTCCCTTCTATTTCCTTGTCAAAGAAGATTTCTGCCACGGCTGGGCGGCGCCGGACGCGCGCGATTGGTCCATCGCACAATGGCTTGACAGCCAAGGCGCCGCCGAATACGACGCCGCCTCGCGCGGCTTTCAGGAGATCGCCCAGCATCCGCGCCTTCAGGAAGAACAGGCGCTCGGCCCTGCCGAAATGGACATGCTGTTCATGGTCTGCTACGATCTCGACCGCTTCCGGCGATTTGTCTTTTCGACAAAGTTTTTGAAAAAGTTCGATGTGGCGCCCGAGACCGTTGAGGCAATGCGCAGCGACGACATGGCGCTGATGGAGTTCGGCTTTCAATGGGTCTGTTTCGCGCTGTGGCGCGAACCGACGGTCGCCATCCGCCCGGAAGTCGCCGCGGCGATGAAATCCGCGCTTGAGGTGGAGCGGCGCGGGCGATAGTTTTCGAGACGAGCAGTCCAACGCAACGAATGCCGGATGATGGCGCCATGAGCACCAAATTCCAATCCGAATTCGCGCTCGGCGATGACGAATGGGCTGAATGGCGCCAATTGACGCCGCAGGAGCGCTGGATTGAAAGCTGCAAGCTGTGGGAAGTCTATCTCGCTTACGGAGGCAGCCTTGATCCGGAGCCCGATTCACAAAGCCCTTTTGACTTTCCGGAACTGCAACGCGCGGTTTCTGCTAATGGGCGGTCAGGCGTGCGTTTTATTCGGCGCGGCGGAGTTTAGCCGTGACCTGGATTTGACCATTGCCGTTGACGCCGCAAATCTGCAACGCGTCCGTGGGGCGCTCCAGGAATTGAACGCCGAGACTGTGTTCGTTCCAGACTTGTCCGAAGAAGCCTTGCAGCGCGGACATGCCTGCCATTTTCGCTGCCGGGCTGCCGGGGTTGAAGAGTTGCGAATCGACGTAATGAACAGGATGCGCGGCTGTCCGGATTTTGATACGCTGTGGGAACGGCGGGCGATTGTGGAGATTCCGGAGATCGGCGCCCTTCCCGTTCTGTCGCTGCCGGACTTGGTCCGCGCGAAGAAGACGCAGCGCGACAAAGATTGGCCGATGATCCGACGTCTAATCGAGACGGACATCGCCGAGCGAATCGAGAGCACAGACTCGGTCTCCAATGCGCCGCGAGTGGAGTTCTGGTTTCAGGAATGCCGGACGCCGAGTCTGTTGATAGAATTGGCCAAACGGTTTCCAGATATTTGTGAAGTGCAAGTTCACCGGCGTCCCCTGCTGGCATGGGCTTGGGAGCCGAACCTGACGGGTCTTGAGAACGCGCTGGCGCAAGAAGAACGAGAGGAGCGGCAAAAAGACACGCAGTATTGGACGCCTCTGAAAAAGGAACTCGAGCAATGGCGCCATGAGCGGCGCCGTGAATCGGCAGATTGAGCATCGGCGCGGACCTTGCCTCTGACAGAAGGAACTCAGTGTCCGTCGCCGACGATCCGTGCTCGCTTAGAGCAGGTCGCGCATTTAGTTCCATCGAAAGGAAAACCCAATGAGCAACCAGCAACCAACCAGCCCATCCGGCGCCATCCTTGTGATCGGCGGCGGGATCGCGGGAATGACCGTCGCGGTCGAAGCGGCCGAGACGGGACGTGAGGTCTGGCTGGTTGAGAAAACGCCGACCTTGGGAGGGCGCGTCGCGCGCATGTTTAAATACTTCCCGAAACTGTGCCCACCGGCGTGTGGATTGGAGATCAACTATCAGCGCCTGCGCAAGAACCACGGGCGCGTCCACGTCCTGACGCTGGCGCAGGTCGAGAAGATCGACGGGAAGCCAGGGGCCTTCGAGGCGACGCTGCGGATGGACCCGCGCTTCGTCAACGAAAAGTGCACCATCTGCGGCGAATGCGCGAAGGTCTGTCCCGTCGAACGTCCCAACGACTTCAACGCCAATCTTGACAAGACGCGGGCGATCTACCTGCCGCACGAAATGGCCTATCCGCCGCGATACGTCATCGACGCGGCCGTTTGCCCCGGCGCGTCGTGCGGCAAGTGCCTCGCGGCGTGCAAGTATGCGGCCATCGAGCTGAACATGGCGCCCAAGCGTATGAAAATCGCCGTCGGCGCCGTGGTGGTGGCGACGGGCTGGGCGCCTTTCGACGCCAAGGCGCTCGATAACCTGTCGTTCGGCGTCGCGAAGAACGTCATCACCAACGCCGTGATGGAGCGCCTGGCCTCGCCCAATGGGCCGACGAAGGGGCGGATTGTCCGGCCTTCGGACGGCCAGCCGCCGCGCCGCGTCGTGTTTGTCCAGTGCGCCGGGTCGCGCGATGTCAACCATCTGCCCTATTGTTCGGGCGTGTGCTGCCTGGTGTCGTTGAAGCAGGCGGCCTACGTGCGCGAGCAGATTCCCGAATCCAAGGCGCAGGTCTTTTACATCGACCTGCGCGCCAGCGGCGTCTATGAAGACTTCCTGACGAGAATCCAGGCCGATGAAAACGTCACGGTTAAGAAGGGCAAGGTCGCCAAAATCACTGAAAACGCGGCGACGGGCGAACTGGATATCGAAGTCGAAGACGTTCTGGGCGCTGGCAAAATGCGCGTCAAGGCCGACCTGGCCGTCCTGGCCACCGGCATGGTCCCAAGCATCAAGGCCGCGCCGCTGCCCTTCGAGATGACCTGCGACGAATACGGCTTTTGCGCCGGGAATGGCCATCAGGCGCCGGGCCTCATCGCCGCCGGCACGGCCAAGGCGCCCACCGACGTCGCCACGGCCATCCAGGACGCCACCGGCGCCGCGCTCAAGGCGATACAGATACTTCGTAATGGTCTGCGCCCATAATGTCAAAACCGATTCGATATGCGGATCATCTAAAAGAGCATGACGTAAGAAACAAGATTCGCAATGGAAGGTGGTGTCCTGCTTTTCTGGAAATCGGATCATGAACTTGCGGCAATTCGGAAAGGTTTTTGTGGAGGTGGAATAGCGCGACTTTCAAGAGCGGAGGTTTAGCGGCGCAAAAAGACCTTGAACCGCCCTTGCCATCCAACCAATTTACGCCATCATGCGTTGACGAACGGCGAGCAGGCGAAGGTGAACCACCATGGGGCAAACGATTACATTCAATAATCTGGATAGTTCGACAGTGGATTGGATTTATCGGACGGCGTCGGAGCAGCACAAAAGCCCCGAGGCTGTGATTACCCAGCTGATTGCTGAGAAGGCGGCGCCGCGCAGTTCGAACGATTCAAGCGCCCCCGCGTGTGGACAAGAGGTCTATCATGACTTGGATTTTCTGGCGGGAACATGGACAGAAGCGGAGACCACGGAGTTTCTAAAAGCGGTTGCAGACTTTGGCAGGGTGGACGAGTCGCTATGGCAATAGACTCGATCTTAATAGATACGAACGCTTACGCGGCTTACAGGCGCGGCGCGCCTGAAGCCGCGGAGATTATTCAGAGAACCCCGTTTATCGGCGTTAATGCGATTGTGCTGGGGGAGCTGCTGGCGGGCTTTGCCGCGGGATCGCGGGTGGATGAGAACACGAGGGACCTTCAAGCGTTCCTGGCGTCTCCGCGCGCGAGATTTCTGCCCTTGGACGACGCGACGGCGCGCGTTTACGCCCGAGTCTATCTGGATTTGAAACGTGATGCGCATCCCAGTCCGACCAATGATATGTGGATAGCGGCAACAGCCATCCAATACAATCTTGCCGTCTTCAGATTCGATGACCATTTTCAGGCTGTCCGCGGCCTGCGAACCGGAAAGCGTCTGGGGCATCTCGTCCTATAGCGTGTGGGCAAATCCAATTTAGAGGCTGCGGACCCCTTGCAAGAAAAGAAAACAGACTATGAGCAATGAACCGAAAACGTATGTCTATCTCTGCGCGGGATGCGGGATTGGCGAACGCGTGAATCTGGACGCGCTGGCCCAGACGCTGATCGGCGAATTCAAGCCGGCCGGATGCGCGGCGCATCCCTGCCTTTGCGGGCCGGAGGGCATTGCGAAGATCAAAGGCGATCTGAAGATGGCCGAGGGCGCCCGTGGCGAAGGGGCTGGCGACACGGGCAACGGCGCCGCCGCCAAGGTGGTGATCGGGGCGTGTTCGGAGCGCGCCATGACCGAGGTGTTTGACTTCGGACCGGACTGCGTCGTCGCGCGTGGGAATCTGCGCGAGCAGATGGCCTGGCGCTGCGCCGCCGATGAAGACGCCGAGGACACGACGATGCTGGCCGCCGACATCATGCGCATGGCCATCGTCAAGGCGCAGAAGGCGCGCCTGCCCGAGCCATTCATTGGATCGATTTCCAACAGCAGCGTCCTGGTCGTCGGCGGCGGCGTCGCGGGCATGAGCGCCGCGCTCGAATGCGCCCGCGCCGGCTACGAGGCCATCCTGGTCGAGAAGGCCCCGGCATTGGGCGGCTATTCCGGCCTGTGCCGCCATGAGCCGCCGCGCGCGGCGCCCTATCGCGACCTGGCCGAGCCGGCCGCCAAGGCGCTCATCGAGGAGATTCGGCGCGAGCCGCGGGTCAAGGTCTTCACCTCCGCCGAGATCGTGAAGATCACCGGCCAGCCCGGCATGTTCGACGTCACGCTCCAGCAAAGCAGCCGCGACAGCGCTTCGGTCGAGACGGGCCCGAGCGAACTGCGCATCGGCGCGATCATCGTCGCCACCGGAGCGCGCCCCTATGAAGCCGCCAAACTGGGTCATCTGGGCTACGGGGCCTCGCCCGACGTCATCACGCACGCGCAACTGGAAAAAATGGCGCGCGAGGGCCGGATCGTCCGCCCTTCCGATGGACGCCCCCCGCGCCGCGTCGCCTTCATCCAATGCGCCGGCTCTCGCGATCCCAACCATCTGCCCTATTGCTCCTCGGAGTGCTGCATGACGTCGCTCAAACAGGCGCTGTATGTCCGCGCCCAGAACCCCGACGCGCAGGTCTATGTGCTGTATCGCGACATGCGCACGCCGGGGCAATACGAGGACTTTTATCGCCGCGCGCAGGAAGACGAAGGCGGTTTCCTGACGAAGGGCGATGTCACAGCGGTGGCGCCCGATGGCAATGGCGCGCTGGCCATTGATCTCAAGCATACCCTTCTGGGGGAGGACATCCGCATCCGCGCGGATCTGGTCGTTCTGGCGACGGGGATGGTTCCGTCGGCGTTGCTGGAGGAAGCGGGAAAGGATCTGAAGGACGAAAAGGACCAAAAGGACACGGGCGCAACGGCGCCCAAGGATGCGGCGGCGCCTGCCGCCTCGTCCACTCAGTCCACTCCGTCCACTGCGTCCACTACAGCCACTGCTGCGCCCGCCGCCGCGCCATCGGGTCCGGCCCGTTGCGACAGCAACATCCTCCACCTCGATTATCGCCAGGGGCCGGACATGCCGGTGGACAAATACGGCTTCCCCAACTCCAACTTCATCTGCTTCCCCTACGAGACCCGCCGCACGGGCATCTACGCCTGCGGCACGGTCCGCCAGCCGATGGACCCGGCCGCCGCGATGGCCGACGCCGCCGGAGCCGCCCTCAAGGCCATCCAGGCCATCGAGATGACCTCGCAGGGGCGCGCCGTCCATCCCCGCGCCGGCGATCTCAGCTTTCCCGACATCGACTTCAAACGCTGCACCCAGTGCAAGCGCTGCACCGAGGAATGCCCCTTCGGCGCCCTCAACGAAGACGCCAAAGGCACGCCCGAACCCAACTACAACCGCTGCCGCCGCTGCGGCATCTGCATGGGCGCCTGCCCCGAACGCATCATCAACTTCGCCAACTACAACATTGACATGATCGGCTCGATGATCAAGGCCGTCGAGGTGCCCGACGAGTTTGAGGAAAAGCCGCGCGTCCTGGTCCTGGTCTGCGAAAACGACGCCTACCCGGCCTTTGACATCGCCGGCCTGAACCGCCTCAGCTACAGCCCGCACGTCCGCATCATCCCCGTGCGCTGCCTCGGCTCGATCAACGTCGTCTGGATCAAGGACGCGCTGGCGCGCGGCTATGACGGCATCCTGATGATCGGCTGCAAACACGGCGACGATTATCAGTGCCACTTCATCAAGGGCAGCGAACTGATGGAAAAGCGCAGCGAAAACATCCAGGAGGCCCTCACCTCGCTGGCGCTCGAATCCGACCGCGTCCGCCTCGAACAACTCGCCCTGACCGACTACGACCGCATCCCGGCGCTCATCGGCGAGTTCATGGAGACGATCGAATCGGTCGGCTTCAATCCGTTCAAGGGGATGTAGGCTTGGGACTCTTTGCGCAAAGCGCCAATGGGTCATTGCTCCCAATGGGTGAGCCAGAATCCAGCAGTTGAAACTTCAGAAACGCGCCTCGTTTCAGATCATTGCAGCCCGGAGGCCCCGGCGCGATCTGATTTGTCGGCTGAAGCCCAATACTGTTCAGATAAGGCCAGTAGGTCCCGGCCGCCGAACTTGTCATTACCCGCATCTTTGGGGCCTCAAGGCCTCCCTCAACCCCAACGGGGTTGCATCGGTAGCCCAACGTTGCCGCGCCGGCGGTTGGGCGCGGCTACGTTGGGACGGCGGACGTTGGGTTGCCAACCCCA
>Ga0101944_10003955_pt1 | contig 19446 bp, 17 predicted proteins | sample DewCreD2012metaG_FD_75245 | JGI IMG/M metagenome (GOLD analysis project Ga0101944, IMG submission 75245) | Hot spring sediment bacterial and archeal communities from British Columbia, Canada, to study Microbial Dark Matter (Phase II) - Dewar... ... | reverse complement strand
ACTTGAATGGCTTGAGATTACGGGATCCGTCTTCAATTGGTAAGGTTCGTTTTTTTATACTTTTATGCCGTTTTTTACGATTCGGCTTCTGATTGCACAAAAGCTACGATAGCGAGGGGATATCGCCCTTTCTTCAAAGAACCATTGGCTGTCTTCTGGTAAACCACCTTCTTTAAGAACTTGTGATACAAAATTCGTACAATCGCTGTCACCGAATTCCCCGTAAATGTGGTTGACACTATCTTTGTACTGCATAGCATAATCCCTGGATGCATCTCTGGAAAATAGACGCATGGGATCATGTCCTGTCGGGTCGGTAAGATTAACTACATTCCCCTCCACATACCCCCACCGATTGAGCGACCCCGGCCTATTGTACTCCCCCGCCCACGTATCCCTGGACAGGAAGCGTCCCATCGAAGGCGCGTAGTGGCGGGCGCGCAGGTAGACCAGTCCGCTGTGTTGGTATTCGCCGGTGTACCCATGCCTGGACTGCCCCGCGCCAGCGGATTGAGTCACCTCGCCGTAGGGGTTGTATGCTTTGGCGAGCGTAATCTGGCCCTGGGCATCGGTCAACTGCCTGACGCTTCCCAACGCATCGCCTAAGAAATACTCGGCGGTCGTGTCGTATTGCGCAATCCGGCCAAGTCCGTAGGTGTAGGTGTATGTGCCGTCCGAAAGAGCTTGGGTCAGCCCAGTATTCAAGTCCATGGTAAAGGTGGTTGTACTCCCATTGACGATTTCTTGCAAGCGGTCATTCAGGCCATTATACCGATATTCAATTTGGTGATTTGGTGATTGAGTGATTGAAATGAGCCGATTCGCGGCATCGTAGGCGTAGGTATTGACGCCGTCGGAGAGCAGGTTGCCGTTGGCATCCCAGGTGTAGGTGACGGCTGTCAGCGGGTCGTAGACGGTCGCGCCGGTCGAGACTCCCAGCAAGCGGTTGGCGTCGTCGTAGTTGTAAGCGGTCGCCAACGAGACGCCGTTCAGCAGGGTCTCCTGCGAGAGCCGGTTGCCGACTGCGTCGTAGGCATAAGCATAGGAATCGCCAGTCGAGTAGGTTGCCGCGGTCAGGCGGTAGAGCGGGTCGTAGTCGTAGGTGATGGTGACCGGGCCGCCGGGTATTGACGGCGCGGTTGTTGGGCTGGCCGAGATAGTGAACGTGGGGGTGGCGGCTGGCGTTATCGTGGCCGTTCGCGTCGGCGTGGTTGTCGAGCTGGCCGAGACAGTGGTTGTAATTTCCTGCTGCGCGGGCGCAAAGAGCGGGCGTTGGACATGGTATGCGACCGGCTGGGCGACGGGAATGGAAAGGGCCACAGGCGCCTGTTGTTTGGCGGGCAGGGCCGCCAGCGGGCCAATCGCGCCTCCGCTGCGCGATTCGAAGGCATCGAAGTAGAGCGCGCCGCTCGCGCCGGAGGGGATGTCCTCCACGCCAAACGAGATGTCGTCGATGACCTGGGTATCGTTATCGATGTTCGTAATTTCGCTGGCCAGCGCGCCGTCGATATACAGCCTCGCGTAGCCGTCGTTCGCGCCGGGGGAGGCGGCCGCTTTCCATTCCAACTCCACCGCCTGCCAACCGTTCGCAATCGGCGCCAGGCCGCCCTCGAACCAGCTGCCGGTATCGTTAATTCCGCACAATTGCAGGTTGTAGCCGCCATTGTACCAGACGAGATACAAGCAGAACTTCCACTGCACGGCGTCGAAAATCTCGATTGCGCCGTTGTTCGGGAGCGTAATCGAATTGGGATTCAGGTAGAAGCGCGCGCTGAAATGGGTTTCGCCGTTCGGGCTGTTGTCGAAGAGTTTTGGCGCGTCCGCGCCGTCGAGCATGACCTGCAGGCCGTAACTCCCCTGCCAGGCGGCCTGGGTCGAGACGGCCAGCTTGCCGCCTTCGGTTTCGGCCCAGCTCCATTTGGAGAGGTTGCCGCTCTCGAAATCATCGCCGAAGATAAAGCCCGGTACAGGGGTGGGCGTCGGAATGATGGAGGCGGAGGTGTATTGGATGACCAGTTTCGGTCGCTGCGAGGCGTTGGAATTGTCGGAAGTCTTGAAGTCGAAGCGGTCATCCAGCTCGGCCTCGGTCTTGAGCAGCAGGCCATGGTTGGGGAAGGCGCCGCTCACCCAGTCCTGCACGCTGGCCGGGTCGAGCGTCATCTGTTTTTCGGTATTGAGCGGTTCATCGTTCAAGACCTGCATTGCGCCAATCGCCGCGCTTTCGCGGTCGTTGACGCCCGCCGCGCCGGGCGATTGCCAGTTTACGCCCGTGGCAGAGCGGTTCCAGGTGGCCTGGCTTTCGCTGAAGGGGACTTTCAGGCGGTAGGCGCTGATGGTGCTGTCGTTGCTCGCCAAATCCCCTGAAGTCCACAACGACAGGCTGGCCGAAACGATGACGGCATCGGCGGGCAGGGCCGCAAGGTCGAATTTGATAAGGCTGCGGGAGAAGTTGTTGACGTGGGTATTGCGCTCGCCAATGCCCATGCCTCCCGACCCTCCGTAGTTCGTGGTGGCAGCGCCGCTCAGGATGTAGGTATCGAGGCCGTCCGCGCCGTTCGGCTGCAAGACCAGGGTGTACACAGTCCCATCTGGCGTGGTAGTTATGGTGGGCGTCGGAGTCGCGGTTCCTGTTATGGTAGGCGTTGGGGTGATGGTCGCAGTTCCTGTAACCGTCGCTGTCCTGGTTGGAGTGGTTGTCGAGCTTGCCGAGACAGTTGGGGTCAGCGAGGCCGGGCCTGTCACCGTTGGGGTCGCGGTTGGGGTCGGCGTCCCGGTGATTGTGGCTGTAGTCGTCCCGGTAGTGGTTCGAGTGGTCGTAGGCGTGATGGTCGCAGTACCTGTGACGGTCGCCGTAGCCGTGCCGGTTGGAACGGTTGTCGAGCTTGCCGAGGCAGTGGGCGTGTGGGTTGGCGGGGCAAGCGTGCTGCTTGCGCTCACGGCAACCAGGCGGTTTTCGGCGTCATACGATAACTGGTACAGCGCGCTCCCGATGTTGCGCAGGACCTGGTTGCCGTTCTGGTCGTAGCCATAACTGTTCGCGCCCAGCCCCGCAACCGCGTGCGGGTGGTCGGGGTCATAGTTAACCGTCACGCCGTTTTTCTGGCTCATGCGCCCAGCCAGGTCATACTGGAAGGCCTCCGCCAAAACGGTCGTATTTTGGGCATTCGTAACGACAGCCGAGGTCAGGCGGTTGATGGCGTCGTAAGCGAACGCGCTGGTTTCGCCGTTCATGGCATCCGTAATTTCCAGTTGCCGGCAGAAATAATTTCCACCGGGAAACCGGTCAGCGAAATGGAGGGCAAACGCTGCGGACTTGGGTTGCGGACATCGAAATAGAGGGCCTGCCCGGCAGCGCTGGCCGGAACTGTCACCTTGACCCTCCCCTCTAGCGCGGTAAAACTGCCGCCCTTCGCGCCGGTTTCGAACTTTGGCTTATCGAGCAGGATGGCTTGCTGCGCAATTACCTCCTCGCCATCGACCAACTCGACATTAAGAAAAATGGGGAACTCAGCAGTTTCATCGACATCCCATTCGAGCGTATTCCTGGCATCGGCCGCCAATCTGAACTGGTTCATCCCGTCCTCAGTCAGTTTTATGGCTTTTTTCAGGTTGGCGTCAGCCGGGAATACCCCTTTGGAAGATTTTACGCGCACTTCCAGGCTGGCCGCCGCCTTGGCTTGCTGCCCTTCTCCCCCAATTACATCCCACTGCAACTGGAACGGTTTCCCTGGCATATACATCTCTGGCGAGATGGAGGCTGTGATGCGGGGCGAGGCGTTGTCCGCTTCCGGGGCCTGCTGTTCCTGCTGCGCCGGCAAAACCTGAACCGGCTCAGGGATGTACTGGTAATCATCCCAGCCGCTTCCATATCTCGAACCTTCGGCCAGGCTACTTTGCAGGTTCTCTTTGGTCTGGGGAACTGCGTATGCTGGACGTGCGCCCAACGGGCCAAATGCCTGAATCAATACGATGGCAATCATGAAACTATTGAACAGTTTTTTCATTTTTCATATCCCACGAAACCCCAAAAAGAAAAAAAGATTTTTGCATCGGAATCATCAGGCAATCTTCAGGAATCACCGTTGAACCCGCATACTTGCAAAAAATAATTTGAGAGAGCGCAAAAAGCGTCCTCTCAAATTATTTTATGCTTTTTTTCACAAATTACTACTGGAAGAAATACCAGTTTTTAGTCCGACGGTTCGTTCAGTTTTTTGGGGGCGTATTTATTGACCCAGTCTACCGCCTCGCCGCGCGTGCTGACCTCCAGTTTTTCCAGGATGTTCGTGATGTGGAAGGCAACGGTCTTGGATGTGACGCCCAGTTCCCGGGCGATATCGGCATTCTTCAGGCCCCTGACCAGGAACGGCAGAATTTCTTTCTCCCGCTGGCTGAGGCTGTTCCACTTCCCGCCGGCCTCGCGCCGCCAGCGCAAGGCCCGCTCGATTTGCTCATCGCTGTCAACAGGTTTCCCGGCAGCCAATCTGCGGATGGGAGCAACCAGGTTTTGGGCCGGCTCGGTTTTTGAAAGGAAACCGGATGCCCCGGCCTCCATCATCATTGCCAGGTGGGCATCGCGCCCATGCGCCGTGAGGATGACCGTTTGCGTTTCAGGATGAGTTTGGCGAACCCAGCGCTCCAAGTCATAAGGCGAGGGGCCTGGCATTTGCAAATCCAGCACCAGGATGTTGGGGCGCAATTCGGCAACCAGCTTTTGCGCCTCGAATCCACTTTCGGCCTCGCCGACAACCCACATATCCGCTTCCGCTTCGAGGATGGCCCGGATACCGGCCCGGGTAGTGGGATGGTCATCGGCCAAGAGAACTGTGATTGGATGTTCTGTGGACATAACCGTTGGGATGACTCCCGTTTTGCGAGAAGGTTAGAAATTTTGGCTACTATAGCAGACTTGCCACTCTTTGTAAACGTGGAACGCGCCCAGAACGTCGTCATCCTCGGCCCGCCCAGAGCGGGAAAGCCTGACATCGGCGCTTGCAGCGCGGATGCAAGAATCAATCTGCTGGCTGAAGTGTTAGAATCAGGGCATGATGACCCGCAAAACCATTTACGACCTCGACCTGCCCACCCTGACCGACCTGCTCAAAGACTGGGGCCAGCCTGCTTACCGCGCCCGGCAAATCTGGCAAGGTCTCTATAAAAATCTCTGGAACACCCCCGAAGAATTCAGCAGCCTGCCCAAAACCTTGCGCGAGAGACTGGCCGCCGAACTCGACTTCGAGATTTTGACCCCCACCGTCAAACTCGATTCGAGCGATGGACAGACCCGTAAGACGCTCTTCCAACTGCCCGATGGCCGCCAAATCGAAGCCGTGCTGATGCGTTACGACCCAGACACCTACGAAGGCCGCGCCCGCCGGACGCTGTGCATCTCCACCCAGGTCGGCTGCGCCATGGGCTGCACCTTCTGCGCCACCGGGCAGATGGGCTTCAGCCGCCACCTTTCGAGCGGGGAAATCGTCGCCCAGGTGATGTATTACGCCCGGATGCTGCGCGAACGCGGCGAATCCGTTACCAATGTGGTGCTGATGGGCATGGGCGAACCCTTTCACAATTACGATAACACCATGGCCGCCATCGACCGGCTGAACGACCCCGAGGGCTACAACTTCGGTGCGCGGCGCTTTACCATTTCGACCTCCGGTCTCGTCCCCGCCATCCGCCGCTTTGCGGAGGAAAAGCGCCAGGTCAACCTGGCCGTCTCGCTGCACGCGGTGGAAGATGTTCCCCGCTCGGCGATGATGCCGGTCAACAAACGCTATCCCATCGCGGAACTGATGGCTGCCTGCCGTGAGTACGTCAACGCCACCAACCGCCGCATCACCTTCGAGTGGGCGCTCATTCACGGCGTCAACGACACGCCCGAAGTAGCCGGGAAACTGGCCTCCCTGCTCAAGGGGATGCTCTGCCACGTCAACGCCATCCCGCTCAACCCCACCACCGGCTACACCGGCCAGGCCACCACCCGCGAGCGGGCCGAAGCCTTCCGGCAGGTGCTGGAGCAGAACGGTATTCCCTGCACCATCCGCGTCCGGCGCGGCATCGACATCCAGGCCGGGTGCGGGCAGTTGGCTTCACGAACCTGAAACTTGCCAGAAAAGCGACATTGATGTATAAGTCACGCATTCCTTTGCCCAAGAGAGACTTATGAACGACGAAAAACGAACCTGGTTGGATAAAACCCCCATCCCTGCCCTGCCCTGGCTGACAACCGAAGTCCTGGTCTTTGCCGTTATCGTCCTGCTCACCATCTTTACACGCTTCTATGACCTGGAAACGCGCGTCATGAGCCACGACGAGAGCCTGCACACCTATTTCTCGAACGAACTGGCCGAAGGGCGCGGCTATTTGCATAACCCGATGATGCATGGGACGAGCATGTATCATTTTATTGCGCTGTCTTATTTTATGTTTGGCGCGAACGATTTCACCGCGCGCATTCCATCGGTCTTGTTTAGCATCGCTATGGTCTGGCTGCTGTGGCCCTGGCGGCGCTACCTGGGCCGCGCCGGGGTGATTGCGGCGGGAATTCTCATGTTGTTCTCGCCCTATATGCTCTATTACGGGCGATATGTGCGCGAGGATGTGTTTGCCGTCCTGTATGGCATGGTCATGCTCTATGCCGTCCTGCGCTACTTCGAGACCGGCCATGCGCGCTATCTTTACATTCTGGCCGTGGCCCAGGTCATGCACTTTACCGTCAAAGAGACCGCATTCATCTATGACGCGCTCCTGCTCATTTTCCTGGCGGTATACCTGATCGCCCGCATCACGCGCCATCCCTGGCAAAACGCGCTCCAAGAGTTTCGCGCTTTCCTGGTCAGCCTGATGATTGGCGCGTTCTTCCTGGGCGGGGCGCTCTTGTGGCGCATGTCGAGCGACACCCCCACTCTCGACCCATCCCAAACCGCATCACCCTCCGTGCCAGGAGAAACCGGATCCCCGCTGGCGCCCCCCGAAACCGGCCTTGCCCCAGAGTACATCCTCGGCATCATCGGAATTGCGGCCATTGGGGCGGCCCTTTTCTTCGTCATTCGCGGCTATGGCATGGAAAATATCCGCCGGGAGCGTTCCTTCGACCTGGCCATGGTCACCGGCACGCTCGTCCTGCCCATGCTGGCCGCCTTCCCGATGGAATATCTCTCGCCCCTTACCCAACAATGGTGGGGCATTCCGGTTGCCGTTCCCATCAACGCATCCGATTTACAAACCTTCACCTTCCCCAGCCTGCTTCTAATGTCTGTCATCCTGGCCGTCTTTGTTGGGCTGGCGGTATTCCTGGGCTTGTTCTGGAATCGCAACCTGTGGTGGAAAATCGCGCTCGTGTTCTATTCGGTTTTCACCGTCTTCTACACCACCATGTTTACCAACGGCGCGGGCTTTTTTACGGGATTAATCGGTTCGCTCGGCTATTGGATTGAGCAGCATGGCGTGGAACGCGGCAGCCAGCCGCTTTACTATTACGCGCTGATTCAAGTACCCGTTTATGAATATCTGCCCGCTCTCGCGGTAATTTTTGCCTTCCTCATTGGCGCGCGCTGGCTGAAACAGGCGCAAGGGAAAACTGACCCCGTTTCCGTCAACCTGGTCAATACCTACAGCCTGCTTGGCTGGTGGTCGGTCGGCAATTTGGCCGCCTTCAGCATCGCTGGCGAGCGCATGCCCTGGCTGACCATTCACATCGCGCTGCCCTTCGTCCTGTTTGGCGGCTGGGCCATCGGCGCGCTCATCGAACGCGTCGACTGGGCCGAACTGCGCCGCCGCAACGCCCTGCTCGTCCTGGCGCTGGTCATTGTTTTCGTCTCCAGCACGCTGGCGGCTTTCGTCTCGCTGTTGGGCAGCCCGCGCCCCTTCGAGGGCATGGAATTGGGCCAGTTGCAGGCGACCACCACCTTCCTGTTTGCCGTTTTTGGAGCGTTGGCCAGTGGCTATGGCCTGTTCCGCCTACTTGATGAGTGGGATGTCAAGCAGGCCGCCTACCTGGCGCTGCTTGCCTTCTTCGGCATATTTACCCTGCTCACCATCCGCACCTCCTTTCGCGCCACCTACGTCAATTACGACAGCGGGCAGGAATACCTGGTCTATGCGCACGGCTACACCGGGGTCAAACACGTCCTGGAAGATGTAAAAGCGCTCTCCGTGCGAACGGTTGGCACGCCTTACGACATCGTGGTCGCTTACGATGACGATGTTTCCTGGCCCATGTCGTGGTACATGATACATTTTCCCAACGCCCGCTTCTATGGCAGCGCGCCCGATATGTCGCTGCGCGATGTGCCAGCCATCATCGTTGGGGATAATAACTTCTCCAAAATCGAACCCGTCGTTGGCGAAGACTACTTCCGGTTCGACTATGTTCGCATGGTCTGGCCCAATCAGGATTACTTCAACCTGGTCAGCGAGCGTTTCTACCCCGATGAGCCGTTCCCCGAGGATTATCCCTGCGCCGGCGTTCTCAGCGTTTTCAAATTAATTCGCAGCAAAGACTATTCCCGAGTCTGCAACGCAATTGGCGACCCGGAAATGCGCGCCGCCATCTTCGACATCTGGCTGAACCGCGACTATACCCAATATGCCCGGTTGACAGGCCGCAACACCTTCGTCGATTCAAACTGGGATCCATCCGACCGAATGCGGCTCTACATCCGAAAAGACGTTGCCGATTTGGTTTGGAACTACGGCATCAAAGCCGCCGACCTGCAGCCCGACCCGTATGCCGAGGGCATGACCACCCTGGCAGCGGATATCATCTTCGGAGAACCAGGCAGCGAACCCGGCCAGTTCAATGCTCCGCGCGGCCTGGCCTTCGCGCCCGACGGCACGCTCTATGTGGCTGATTCTCGCAACCATCGCATCCAGCGCTTCTCGCCCGATGGACAGTTTCTCAGCGCGTTTGGCACGTTCGGCGACCTGAACAGCGGAGCGGCCCCGCTGGGGACCTTCAACGAACCCTGGGGCGTGGCCGTCGGCCCGGATGGCAGCGTCTACGTCACCGACACCTGGAATCATCGCGTGCAAAAATTCTCCGCGGATGGGAAGCCCATCACTTCCTGGGGCGTATTCGGCCTGACGGATACCCCTGGCGCGCTCTACGGCCCGCGCGGAATCGCGGTCGATGCCAAGGGGCGGGTCTTCGTGGCCGATACGGGCAATAAACGCATCATGATTTACGACTCCAACGGCGGCATCCTGGGCGCGTTTGGCGATACCGGCTTGCAGCCGGGGCAATTCAATGAGCCGGTCGATGTCAAGCTAGACTCGAAAGGCAACGTTTATGTCACCGACACCTGGAACCAGCGCGTGCAGGTCTTCAGCCCGCTCGAAGATGACGTAACCTACATCCCGGTCCTTCAGTGGCCGGTGCGCGGCTGGCGCAGCCAGAACCTGGAAAACAAACCCTACATCGCCATCTCTAAAGATGGCAAGGTCTTCATCACTGACCCCGAAGGCTACCGGGTCATCCAGTTCGACTCGAACGGTGAATTCACCCAGTTGTGGGGCACCTTCGGCAGCGGGCCAGAGAATTTCGGCCTGGCAAGCGGCATCGCCATCGACAAAGATGGTCATGTTTGGGTCACGGATGCCGGCAACGGGCGGGTCATGCGCTTCAGCCTGCCCTAAACGCAAGGCCAAACGTCCCGAAGGTTCAAAACCGCTCAACTGAGTGCTCGCGGCGAAGCCTTCGGGACGTTTTTTGTTGGTGGTATAATTTCGCCGTAAGACTGGGAGTTACTAAAAATCATCCTCTCGGAGAGTGACCCGCATGAAGCTCCACGAATATCAGTCCAAACAGATTTTCTCCCGCTATGGAATACCCATACCCAAAGGGAGAGTCGCGGCGACCGCAAGCGAGGCAAGGCATATCGCTGAAGAACTCGGTGGCCGCGTTGTCGTTAAATCGCAGGTGTTGGTTGGCGGACGCGGCAAGGCTGGCGGCATCAAAGTCGCCAAAGACCCGGCGGAAGCCGAAGTGCTTGCCACCCAAATCCTGTCGATGGAAATCAAGGGCCTGCCGGTGCGCAAAGTATTGGTGGACGAGGCAGCCGCCATCGACCAGGAAATCTACCTCGGCATCACCAACGACCGAGCCGCCAAAAAACCCGTCATCATGTGTTCCGCCGCCGGGGGCGTGGAAATCGAAGAAGTCGCCCGCACCAACCCAGAAAAAATCATTAAAGTTCACATCAATCCCTTGCTTGGCATCAAAGATTACCAGACGCGCGACATCGCCGCCGGAATCGACCTGCTGCGTGATTACTGGAAATCCTTCGGCGAGATTCTCAAGGGACTGTGGCAGGCTTACCTCGACAACGACGCCACCCTGGCCGAAATCAACCCGCTCATCATCAGCAAAGACAAACGCCTGGTGGCGCTCGACGGCAAAATGCTCATCGACGACAATGCCTTGTTCCGCCACCCCAACCTGTCCGAAATGCGTGACACCGACGAAGACGCTCCCTCCGAAGTGGAAGCCCGCAAATACGGCCTGACCTTCATCAAGCTGGATGGGAATATCGGCTGCATGGTCAACGGCGCGGGGCTGGCAATGGCCTCGATGGACATCCTGAAATTCTTCGGCGGCGAACCAGCCAACTTCCTCGACATTGGCGGCGGCGCGGGCGCGGAAAAAGTGGCCGCAGCCATGCGCATCATCCTGGCCGACCCAAACGTCAAGGCCATCCTGTTCAACATCTTCGGCGGCATCACTCGCTGCGATGAGGTTGCCAGGGGTATCCTGACCGCCATGGACGAAGTCAAGCCCAAAGTGCCGATGGTTGTGCGCCTGGTCGGCACGAATTACGAAGAGGGCCGCGCCTTGCTGGCAAACGCCAACATGATTACCGCCGAAACCCTGGCCGACGCCGCTCAGAAGGCCGTCGCCGCCGCGAAAGGAGCTTAACCTATGAGCATCCTTGTCAACAAAGACACCCGCCTGCTCGTGCAGGGCATTACCGGCAGTGAAGGCCTGTTCCATACCCGCCAGATGGTCGCCTACGGCACGAATGTCGTCGCCGGCGTGACACCCGGCAAAGGCGGCCAGTGGGTCGATGACAAAATTCCGGTCTTCGACTCGGTCAAAATCGCCGCCGAAGCCACCGGTGCCAACACCAGCGTTATCTTCGTCCCGGCGCGATTCGCCGCTGATTCCATCTTCGAAGCCGCCGATGCCGGTATCCCCTTCATCGTCTGCATCACCGAGGGCATCCCGGTCAGCGATATGATGCGCGTCCGCAACTACATCGACCAGAAAGGCGTGCGCCTGCTCGGTCCCAACTGTCCCGGCCTGCTGACCCCTGGCGAAGCCAAAGTGGGCATCATCCCCGGTAACATTGCCATCCCTGGCAACGTGGGCATCGTCTCGCGCTCTGGCACGCTGACATACGAGGTGCTTTATGCGCTCAAGCAAATGGGCATGGGCGCCAGCACTTGCGTTGGCATTGGCGGCGACCCGGTGAACGGCACCAATCACATCGACGTGCTGCAAATGTTCGAGGACGACCCCCAAACCGACAAAGTGGTGATGATTGGCGAAATTGGCGGCACGGACGAAGAAAAAGCAGCGGAATTCATCGCTACGAAGATGACCAAGCCGGTCGTCGGCTTCATCGCCGGGCAGACCGCGCCCCCAGGCAAGCGCATGGGTCATGCCGGAGCCATCGTGGAGGGCGGCGAGGGCACTGCCGAAGCCAAAATCAGGGCCCTCGAAGCGGCCGGCGTCAAAGTCGCCAAACACCCCGAAGAAATCCCGTCGTTGCTGAAGTAAAAATATGTAGGACAGGTCTCTGACCTGTCCTACTTTCATAAAAACACTAGGACAGGTCTCAGACCTGTCCTACGATGTATAATACCTCCAACTTATTTATGGCTATCAATGTACTTGACGGCCTCGCCCACGGTGGTAATCTTCTGGGCGTCTTCATCGGAGATTTCCGCGCCGAATTTGTCTTCGAAGGCCATGATGAGTTCGACCAGATCGAGCGAGTCGGCTTCGAGGTCTTCGCGGAAACGGGCTTCCATCGTGACCTTGCTCTCGTCCACGCCGAGCAAATCGACGATGATGGCCTTGATTTCAGAATAAGTGTCAGACATAACTTCCTCCTGTAGGGTTCAACGTTTTACGCAGGGGACATTTTACACCACTTCGGATGCCTTTGCCACCACGCATTCATAACACAGGAACACAGTACCATGTCAAAAGTTGCGCCAATTACCGAACGAAAAGACGACCATATCAAAATCAATTTAGAGCGAGATGTGCGCTCGACGTTGACGACCGGGCTGGAGAAAGTGCATTTCATTCACGAGGCCTTGCCCGAATTGGATTTGGACGAGGTGAATACCAGCCTCAGCCTGTTCGGGAAAAAATTACAGGCCCCCATCCTGGTCAGTTCCATGACTGGCGGGACGAAAGATGCCGGTTCAATTAACATGCGCCTGGCTGAAGCGGCCCAACAATGCGGCCTGGCGATGGGCGTGGGCAGCCAACGGGCAGCCATCGAACACCCAGAGCAGGCTGATTCGTTCCGCGTGCGCAAAGTTGCCCCCGATATTTTGCTGTTTGCCAACCTGGGCGCGGTGCAGTTGAACTACGGCTACGGGCTGGAGCAATGCCAGCGCGCGGTGGACATGATTGAAGCCGACGCGCTCTACCTGCACCTGAACCCGCTCCAGGAGGCCGTGCAGCACGGCGGCGATGTGAACTGGAAGGGACTGGCAAAAAAGATCGAGCAAGTGTGCCGCAAACTGCCCGTGCCGGTGATTGCCAAAGAGGTTGGCTGGGGCATATCGGAAAAGACGGCCAAAATCCTGGCCGAGCGCGGCGTGGCGGCCATCGACGTGGCCGGGGCGGGCGGCACGAGCTGGTCGCAAGTCGAGATGTATCGCGCTCCCGATGAATTCCTACGCAACCTGGCGGCAACCTTCGTCGGCTGGGGCATTCCTACGGCAGAATCGATCCGCATGGTCAAACAAGCCGCCCCCGGCATGACCATTTTCGCCAGCGGCGGACTGAAAGACGGTCTGGATATTGCCAAATGCGTGGCGCTGGGCGCATCTCTGGGCGGGATGGCCGGTCAGTTCTTGAAAGCGGCGGCGGTTTCGACTGAGAATGCCATCGAAATGATGAAACTGACCAAAAGGCAAATCCAGGTCACGATGTTCTGCGCCGGGGCGGGGAAGTTGGTCGAACTACCGGGCAAACTGGTCAGTGTATAATTGCAAGCAAACGAGGTATGCCATGACCATTTATCCGACTCCAAATATAAAATACGCAAAAGGGGGCCGCAAACTTGCTGAACTGTACGAAAAAAAACAAGTCAGCAGTTTAACTGCCCAAACGCTCAATAAAGCGGTTGAATACGAACTCAGTCAATCACAAATGCAATTGGCAGAAATCGAAAAGGTACTGACTGGCTACGAAAAACAGTTCAACCTTTCCACAGCAGAGTTCTACACGCGCTACCAGTCAGGGCAGACAGACGATAGCGCCGAATTGGTAGAATGGGCATCACTGGCGCAAATGGCGGAAAACCTGCGCAAGCGATTGGAATATCTCGCCAGTGAAGGTCGCAAGTGAGTATTGGTGAATATTTTGAATCGGTCAAGGATTATATCCTGGCCGATTCTTCTGTTGCCGACTTGTGGGCAATGCCCAGAATACGCTGCATCGTCGCTGGGATAATACCCCGCACTTCCCCCAATTAGAGAATGCGCCGCGCCATATCCATATCGGTGAACAGGTTTTTCCCGGTTCGCCAGTCAGCAACTTCAGCGTACTGGATGAAATTGCATCCCTATTCAGAGAGTGATTCCCCTTGTCTATGAAAAAATCCCCTCTCCTGTTCTTCTTCATCACCCTTGTCGCCATCGGCATCGCCGCCTTGTTCGGCCCGGAAGAGAAAGCGCTCGGCGCGAACGTGCGTTATGTTTATATTCACGGCGCATGGGTGCTGGCGGCCCAGGCAGCCCTGGTTCTGGCCGGCCTGGCAGGTTTTGTGGCTCTGCTGGCGCGTTACCTGCCGCTCCTGGCCGCGCGCGAAGGCCGCCTGCATCGTTGGTCGGCGGCGCTTGGGCGCAGCGGCATGGTCTTCTGGGTCACCTACCTGCCGCTCTCCCTGCTTGCCATGCAGACCAACTGGAATGGTCTGTTCCTGGCTGAGCCGCGCTTCCGGCTGGCGCTGACCTTCGCGGTTGTCGGCGTGCTGCTGCAAGTCGGCCTGTGGCTGATGAACACACCCTGGCTGACCTCGCTGGCAAATCTCATTTTCATCATCGTCTTGCGCTACGTCTTCTCGAATGCCGCCTACGTCATGCATCCGCCGCCCTCGCCGATTTTCAATTCGGGATTGACAGGCGTGATTGCGTTTTTTGTGATTCTCAACCTTCTCGCGCTGCTGGCGGCTTTCTTCCTCACCCAATGGCTTCACTCCCTCGAAACGATCACCCGCCGCTGAAAAGACCGCCCCAAAGCCGCTCTTTCATCTTTCATCTTTCATCTCTCACTTTTCTTGTAAATGGCCGCAGCCCCAATCCATCCGCCCTTCGAGCAGTTTGTCACCTTCCTGCATACTGCTGACCTGGCAGCCACCGCCGAATTCTACGAGCGCATCCTGTCTCTGCCGCTGGCGCGCGACCAGGGCGTTTGCCGCATCTATAAAATCAGCGCGGATGGCTACCTGGGCTTTTGCGCCCACCTCGAACCGGCAGACCCCACAGGGGTGATTGCCACCCTGGTCACGGAGGATGTCGACGGCTGGTACGCGCGCCTGAGCGGGCAAGCCGAAATCGTGAAACCGCCCGCTCATAATCCCAAATACGCCATTTATCACTTCTTTTTCAAAGACCCGAACGGGTATTTGCTCGAAATCCAGCGATTCGACCAACCGCTGGCCTAAATCCCCATCTCGGCTAAAATAGAAACATGCTCATCCACTCCGCCTCCCAACTCCTGACCATTGCGGGCGGCCCGCAGCGTGGCCGCGATCTCGGCAGACTCGGCATCATCGAGGATGGCGCGGTCCTGATTCGGGATGAAAAAATCGTCGCAACCGGCAAAACCGCCGACCTGCGCGCCGCCTATCCCGGCGAACCGCTGCTCGATGCCTACGGCTGCGTGGTCATGCCCGGCTTTGTGGACCCGCACACTCATCTCGTTTGGGGCGGCGACCGGGCCGCCGAGTTCGAGATGAAAATGGCCGGGACGCCCTATCTCGACATCTTGGCGGCGGGCGGCGGGATACTCTCCACCGTCCGGCAGACGCGCACGGCCAGCATCGAGACCCTGGTAGCGCAGGCCCGTCCGCGCATTTTCCGCATGTTCGCGCATGGCACAACCACCGTCGAGGCCAAAACTGGTTACGGCCTGCAAACCGCTACCGAACTGCGCCAACTCAAAGCCTTGCTGGCGCTCGAGGACGAGAGCCGCATGGACATCGCCGTCACCTTCCTGGGCGCGCACGCCATTGCCCCGGAGTTCAAGGATGACCCGCAGGGTTATACCGACCTGGTGTGCGAGACCATGCTCCCGATTTTGCGCCAGTGGTGGGAAACGCACGCGCCTGGCCGCCGCTTGCCCTTCGTAGATGTATTCTGCGAAAATAAAGCCTTCAACCTGGCCCAATCGCGTCAGGTATTGGAAAAAGCCCGCAGCCTGGGCTTTCCGCTCAAAATCCACGCCGACGAATTCGACAACTTGGGCGGGGCCTCGCTGGCGGTCGAACTGGGCGCGGTCTCTGCCGACCATCTCGTCAAGACCTCGGATTCCGACATCGAAGCGCTGGGCCGCTCTGAAACGGTCGCCGTTTCGTTGCCATGCACGCCCTTTGGGCTGGCCGAACACGAATACACCCCAGCCCATAAACTGCTCGAAGCAAATGCCATCCTGGCCCTGGCAACCGACTGCAACCCCGGAACGACCTGGAACGAATCGATGCAATTCGTGATTGCCCTGGCCTGCCGCATGATGAAACTGACCCCGGCTCAGGCAATTGTTGCCTCCACCATCAACGCGGCTCACGCCCTGCGCATGTCGAACAAAATCGGCTCGCTCGAACCCGGCAAACAGGCCGACCTGCTCATCTTATCCGTCCCCGATTACCGTCACCTGGGCTATCGATTTGGAACGAACCTGGTGCGGCAGGTAATCAAAAAAGGCCGCGTCTATTCGGTCGATGTGGGGTATTATCGTACAGCGTAGCGCAAGATTTATTTTACAGTTACGTGGCGCAAGATGGTATCTTGCGCTACTTTTACAGGAGGACCTGTGCAAATTGACATTATTGGTGTGCCGATTGACCTGGGCGCCGACCGGCGCGGCGTAGATATGGGGCCAAGCGCCATCCGTTACGCCCACTTACAGCAAAAACTCGAATCGCTTGGTTATACGGTGGAAGATAAAGGCAACATCGAAGTTCCCATCGCTGAAATGTGCAAAATCAGCGAGCCAAAACTCAAATACATCGACTGCATCGTGCCAATGGCGCGGCGGACTGCCGGAGCCGTAGCGACCTCGCTCCAGGCGGGTCACTTCCCGCTCGTATTGGGCGGCGACCACAGCGTGGCGCTCGGTTCGATTCACGGAGCTGCCAAAGGCCGCAAATTGGGCATCATCTGGGTCGATGCCCACGCCGATTTCAATACCCCTGAAACCACCCCTTCCGGCAACATTCATGGCATGCCGCTGGCCGCGCTGTGCGGGTTGGGCGACCCGCGTCTGACCGCCCTGTGGGATGAGTCGGCACCGGTCATCGACCCGCAGCGGGTGGCGGTCATTGGCGCGCGCGACCTCGACCCCGGCGAAAAACGCAACCTGAAGCAGGCCGGCGTCATGGTGATGGGCATGGAGCAAATCGACCGGCTGGGCATGGTGCAGGCGCTGGAAAAAGCCATCGAGCGCGTCTCGCGCGACGTGGACGGGATTTTTCTCTCGTTCGACATGGATTCTCTCGACCCGCGTCATGCCCCCGGAGTCGGAACTCCCGTTTCAGGCGGCCTGACCTACCGCGAAGCGCATTTGGCTTGCGAGCTGGTCGCCGAGACAGGAAAACTCATCGGCCTCGACCTGGTTGAGGTCAACCCCATCCTCGATGCGCAGAACGCAACCGCCGCGTTGTCGGTCGAATTGGCGATGTCGGCCCTGGGGCGCAGGGTTTGGTCAGGTTAACGGGAACGTTAATCACGAATTTGTGCAATCGGAGTAAAATAAGCACATGAAAAACGGCCCCATCCTTGTTGTCGAAGACGTCCCCAACGTCCTGGAATTACTCGAAGTCACCCTGCGTTTCAAGGGATATGAAGTCGCCAGCGCCCGTAACGGCGTAGAGGCGCTGGAAATGGTCGAAAAGGTCAAGCCTGTCTTGATTATTACCGACATCCTGATGCCCAAAATGGACGGTTATGCCTTCGTGCAAAAACTGCGCACCAACCCGGCCACCCGCCGCATTCCGGTGATTTTCCTCTCGGCCACCTACGTTACCCCCGAAGACAAAAAATTTGCCCTCAGCCTGGGCGCGACTCGTTTCATCGAAAAGCCCATCGATACCGAAGACTTCCTGCTGACCATCGCAGAGATTATGACCCAGGAACCGGCCACCGGCCCCGAGCCGCTTGACCCCAAGGATTTTTACCAGGGCTACCGCGACCGTCTGGAACACAAACTGCGTCACAAGAGTACGCAAATTGCCCGCACCGAACGATTAATCCCCACCCTGCCGCCGGAACAACGCCCGGCTTTCGAAGCCATGCTCCAGCAGGCCAAAAACGACCGCGAGAACATTCAGTCTGAACTGGATGAAATCTACCGCGTTCTCGAAGAACTCAAAGCAGCAGGAAAGTAACCATGAATATACCTACCTTGACCGACCTGGAGCGGATGGCGCGCCAGGCCGGTCGAATTTTGTCTGATGGCTATGAAAAAGATAATCGGATTGACTACAAAGGCGTCATCGACCTGGTGACGGAAATCGACCGCGCTTCGGAAGAATTCCTGCTCGGAGAAATCAGCCGCCTGTTCCCCGGTCACAACGTCCTGGCAGAAGAATCGGGACTGACCTCGAACGGCGCTGCGGAACATCTCTGGTACATTGACCCGCTGGACGGAACGGTGAATTACGCCCACGGTGTCCCAATGTTTTGCGTGTCGATTGCATATTCCCATAAAGGTCAGGTTATTTTGGCCGCCATCTATGACCCGATGCGCGATGAGATGTTCACTGCCGAACGCGGCAAAGGTTCCTTCTTGAATCGGTCACGGCGTTTACAGGTCTCATCTCAACCGGAAATGCAAAGAAGCCTGCTGGTAACGGGCTTCCCTTATGATGCCTGGAACTCTGAGCGGGATAACTTTGCCAACTTTGTCCGTTTCGCCAAGCGGAGTCAGGGCGTGCGCCGATTGGGGTCTGCCGCCATCGACCTGTGTTATGTGGCTGCCGGGCGATTCGATGGCTTTTGGGAAATCTCCCTCAAACCCTGGGATGTGGCCGCCGGAGGGTTGATTGCTGAGGAGGCCGGCGCCCTTGTCACGAACATTTCTGGCGGCACCGACTATTTGAGTCCGCCCCAATCGATTGTGGCTGCCAACCCTGTGCTACATCCAAAAATCCTGGCCGGGTTGCGCGAAACGAACTGAAAACGTCCCGAAGGTTGCTTCAACCTTCGGGACGTTTCTTAAGACGTTGCAACTTAAAATTTGCTTTAGGGCCTCCAGGCCGGGTCAAATTCTACATTCGGAGAATCGGTCAGGCGAATTTTTTCGCTTGTGAGCAAGTTGAGCAGGTAAATATCCTGGTTATTGCCATCGGTGCTTTCGTAAGCGACCCAGAAACCATCCGGCGAAAAATTCACGTCAACCACCGGGGCACCGGCGGCAGCACCCATCTGTGGGGAGAATACAGCATGCGCCGGCTGGCGGACGACGCCGCCCGCCTTGCGCACAACGAGGGCATCTCGGTGGAGATCATAGACTTGCGGTCGCTCGCGCCCTGCGACTGGGAGTGCGTGGCCGCCAGCGTGGCGAAGACCGGGCGGCTAGTGGTGCTGCATGAGGATACGCGCTGCGCGGGCTTCGGCCAGGCAGTGGTGAGCGAGATGACGGCCCATCCGGAGCGATGGAACCACTTCCTCTCCGCTCCCTACCTGCTCACGCGGATGGATATCCACGTGCCCTACTGCCCAACGCTGGAATACACGGTTCTGCCGAACCTGGATCAGGTGCTCGCGGCCATCCGCGCAGTCATGCGCTGAAGCGTGCTCGGGGTAGGTCCGGGGTTCGGCGAGAGAGACTTGATGGACCACCCATCAGGCACGGCGCCGGTTGGGCGCCGCTTCGGAGAGAGAGATGCCGCCTGTTGAGATACGCATCCCGCAGCTAGGCGAGGGGCTGCAGGAAGCGCGCATTGTCCGCTTTCTCAAGCAGCCTGGCGACACGGTGGC
>Ga0101944_10003953_pt1 | contig 19449 bp, 10 predicted proteins | sample DewCreD2012metaG_FD_75245 | JGI IMG/M metagenome (GOLD analysis project Ga0101944, IMG submission 75245) | Hot spring sediment bacterial and archeal communities from British Columbia, Canada, to study Microbial Dark Matter (Phase II) - Dewar... ... | reverse complement strand
CGCGCGGGAGACGACGCCTGAGACGCCAAAACCGAGATCATCAGCGCGTTCGTAGCACAGCACCTGTGGTGGCATGCCCGGAGCGACAGTGCTTTCCACGGCGGGCGTGCCATCGGGATTGAGCAACTTCTTGGAGAGCGTGGCAAGAAACCCCGCTGTGGCCGGGCCGAAGCCGACGCAGACGATGTCCACGTCCATTCGGGGGCGTTCGATTTCGGGGGCGGGCTGAGGGTTGGCGTGAGCGTTTACCATTGTGATCCGCCATTCAGCCGGCTGACCGGGTTAATGCAAGGGCGATACCGTGAGAGCATCCCGCTTCAGTGTGGCTACACATGTTTGGGGAATGCTAAGCCGGCATCCAACCAGCGTCAACGCCATGGCCCCGATCGCGGCTCCCCTCCTCAGGCGTCGTTTTCTCCGACAACCCAGGCAGTCAGGTCAAGGTTGGCGCGGCCAGCGCGCCGCTTCAGTGGCCTGCAACTGCCCGTCCACACCTGCCGCACCTCAAACGGGTTGAGCGCCTGTGTCTCCGCCCGCAATCAGGCCTGTGTCGCAGCATCACCTTCGCGCAAGCCAGCATCTGCTCCCGCGGCATCCGGGGCGGACCAAGCCGCAGCGCGTTCGGCTGCCCCCCAGTCCCGCCGCTGCACTTTCAGCGTCGGCAGAAAGCAGTTGAGCAACAGTCCTGTGGACTCGTTCGGCTGGACAGTTTTTGAGTCGTTCATGGACGGTTTTGCAAGTTTGCTCTGGTTCCCTTTTGGTGGGCCTCTTCATTGATGGTGCGGGGCGTCCCACCCGCTCACCGCTGCCCTGGGGTGAGAGGGCGGCAGGGGGTAGCGCGCCTGTTTTGGCTTTTGCCGGGCGGCCGGTGACCTGATATTCGGCCCGTGCGCAATCCGATCATCGTGGCTTTGGATGTGTCGTCAGCCGAGCAGGCTCTGGCTCTGGCCCGGGAGCTTGCCCCTGTGGTAGGCGCTTTCAAGATTGGCAGCGAGCTGTTCACCGCCGCCGGTCCGGACCTGGTCCGCCGGCTGCGCGACACCGGCGCGGCGGTGTTTCTGGACCTGAAGTTTCACGACATCCCCAATACCGTGGCGCGGGCCGTGGCGGCGGCGACGCGGCTGGACGTGCAGATGCTAACGGTTCACGCCGGTGGCGGGCGCGCCATGCTAACGGCCGCCGAACAGGCCGCCCGGCAGACCGCGGCGCAGCAAGGCAGCCAGACGCCCTTGGTGCTGGCGGTAACCGTGCTCACCAGTCTGGACAACGCCGCCCTGGCGGAGGTGGGTTGTGAGGCCAACCCGGCCCGCCAGGTCGAGCGTCTGGCTCGACTGGCTCTGCAAGCCGGGCTGCGTGGATTGGTGTGCTCGCCCCTCGAAGTCGCGGGGCTGCGCCAATGGCTGCCACCGCACGTGCAACTGGTCACCCCGGGCATCCGCACAGGCCAAGAACCGGGCGATGACCAACGGCGCACCCTTACAGCACAACAGGCCCTGGCCGCTGGCGCCGACTGGCTGGTGGTCGGCCGGCCCATCGTGGCGTCGCCCAATCCCCGGGCGGCTGCGGAGGCTCTGCGGCAAGCCCTGCCTCAAAGCGAGCGGGCCGGATAGCCGGCCAGCCGCTTGCCGGTTACCGTTCAACGCAGGCGCGCCCCCTGCCACTGGGCCGCATTCGCACACGCCACCCACCGTCTCGGAGTGCAGCTCCAGCAAAGCGTCCAGCGGCCAGATACCTGCCGGTGGTGCCGCTTGCTGGCCGGGGCACACTCCGGTAGATTCTGCGCATGACCGCAGATGCAACAGCGCCCAGCCCTGCTGCCAGTCCCCCGGCGGACGGGGAGGTCGTGGTGTCGGTGCGCGGGTTGACCAAGGTGTTCAAGGACTTTTGGAACCGGCCCAAGGCACGCGCGCTGGACGACGTGGATTTCGACGTGCGCCGGGGCGAGGTGTTTGGGTTGCTCGGGCCGAACGGCTCGGGCAAATCCACCACTGTCAAGCTGCTGCTGGGGCTGCTGTATCCGACCCGCGGGCACATCGAAGTCTTCGGCCGCTCGCCGCGGCACGTCCAAACCAAGTCGCGCATCGGTTACCTGCCAGAGGAATCGTATCTCTACCGCTACCTCAACTCACGGGAGACGTTGGATTTCTTCGGCAACCTGTTCCAGCTTCCCAAGGGCGAGCGGCGCGACCGGGCCGAGCAATTGCTTGAAATGGTGGGGCTGAGTCAGACGCGCACGCGGGCGGTGGGCGAGTTCTCCAAGGGCATGCAACGCCGCATCGGCCTGGCGCAGGCCCTCATCAACGACCCGGACCTCGTGATTCTGGATGAGCCGACATCCGGGCTGGACCCGATCGGCTGTCGGGAAATGAAAGACCTGATCCTGGCCCTGGCCCGGCGGGGCAAGACCGTGATTCTGAGCAGCCATCTGTTGTCGGACGTGGAGGACGTGTGCGACCGGGTGCTGATCCTTTACGGCGGGCGGGTGCAGGCCCAGGGCACGCTGAAGGAATTGTTGGTCAAGCCGGACACCCTGCGGATCACCACGCCCGTGCTGCCGCGGCCCACGCTGGAACGGGTGCTGGAGATCATCCGCCGCGATGTGGCCGATGGCGAGGTGCGCGTGGACAACCCGACGCAAAACCTCGAGAGCTACTTTTTGGAGGTGGTGGAGAAGGCCCGGCGGGCGGCCGCTCAAACCAGCGGTGCGGTGGCCGGCGCCCGCGTGGCCGCTTACTTGCGCGGCGAAGCCGAGACCGCCCCGGCGGCCGACCGGGTGTTGGAGCGGCTCACGCTGCCGCAGGCCGCGCCGGCTGCGCCCGCGGCGACGACCGCGTCCGCACCCGGCACCGACGAGAAGAAGCTCGAGGCCCTGACTCAGGCGCAGCCCGCGCCTGCCCCCGCTCCGGCCAAGGAAGCCGAGAAGGTGGACCTGGCCCAAGCGGACGAAAAGTTGTCGGCGTTGCTGGGAGGCAAGAAGTGAGGCCCGGGCCGCAGTACACAACCCGCCCCGCCAGGGCCGCAGGGGTCGGTTCGGCAAGCGCCTCCGGCCGGAGCTTTGGCGTTGGTTCGGTGCCCGGGCTTGGAGCGTTGATCTGTTGACCGATGCAACGCCTGTATGCCATTGCGCTGCTGACCTGGAAGGCGGCCTTTCGATTCCGGCTGTTCTGGGTGGTCGCCGTACTGTTGCTTGGCGCGGTGGTGGTGTTGCCGCTGGTACTTAAGGACGACGGGACCGCGCGCGGGTTCACGCAAATCCTGCTCACTTACACGTTGAGTGTGAGCGCGGCGCTGCTGGGGCTGTGCACCTTGTGGCTGGCGTGTGGCACACTGGCCCGGGACATCGAGGAATGCCAGATGCAGTTGGTCGCGGTGAAGCCGGTGGCCCGTTGGCAAATCTGGTTGGGCAAGTGGCTGGGAATCGTGTCGCTGAACGTGTGCCTGTTGGCCCTGGCGGGCGCGAGCATTTACGCGCTGTTGTTGTGGCGGGCCACCCGCCTGCCGGAGGCGCAACAGGCCGTTCTGCGCAAGGAGGTATTGGTCGCGCGCGGTTCGGCGCGGCCGCCTGACCGGCGGGCGGAGGTCGAGGCAGAGACCGATCGTCAGTTTCGGGAGCGCCTGGCGTCCAACCCGGTGGCTCAGGCCGACCTGCCGGAAGTGAGGCGGCAGATTCTGGAGCAGGTAAAGGCAGGGTTTCAGATTGTGCCGCCCGGCTACATGCGGATGTGGCAGGTTGACCTGGGCCTGCAGCGTTACTTTTTGAAAGGTGCGCCCCTGCATCTGCGCATCAAGTTCAATGCCGCCGCGCGGTCCGAATCCGGCACGTTCACGGGGCTGTGGCAGGTGGGTGTACCAGAAAGCCCCCGGGTCTGGCGCAGCGAGCCGATGAGCCTGGCGCCGGACACATTCCACGAATTCGAGGTGCCGCCCGACCTGCTGGACGAGGACGGCGTGCTCCACATCGTGTTCCTGAACGCCAACGACACGGCCCTGCTGTTCCCGTTGGACGAGGGCATCGAGGTGCTGTACCGGCAGGGCGGCTTCGCATTGAACTACGTGCGGGCGCTGGGGATTATTTGCTGCTGGATGGCCCTGCTGGCTGCGCTGGGGCTGGCGGCAGCCAGTTTCCTGTCGTTCCCGGTGGCGGCGTTTTGCTCACTGGCGGTGCTGACCATCGCGCTCTCCAGCGGCACCCTGGCCAGCGTGGTGCAGGAAGGCACGATCTTCGGTTACAGCGTGGATGCCGAGGGTCAGGTGCGGTCGTTCGTGGACCCGGTGGCCGTGCCGCTGTTCCGAGCGCTGCTGGGACTGGTGAACCTGGTCAAGGGCTTCTCGCCGATTGATGCCCTGAGCACCGGCCGGAGCGTTTCGTGGGCCGACCTGGGGCGTGCCGTGGCTCAGGTGGTCCTGCTGATGGGCGGCTTGCTGGCCGGGTTGGGCATCTGGACATTCTCCCGTCGCGAGCTGGCCACGGCGCAAGGAACCCAATGAGAGAATCGAAGCTGGAACAGCGGAAGCCACGCCCCCAGAAGCCCGGCTGGCGGCCGCGGCCGCGGCCGACGCGCAGGGCGACTGCGGGGCGAGGCCTTTGGGCCTCCGATTTGTCGCCCGAACGATGAACAGCCGTCTGAAAAAGATTCTGCTGCTGGTGCTGACAGGACTGCTGCTGACCGGCGTGTCCAGCATTGAGCACACGATGAACGTGGATCGCGACCGGCTGGGGCTGACGCGGGTGCAGCCGCTGGAGAATGCCCCGCCGGTGCTGGCCTTCACCACCGTGGCCCTGGGCGGCTTCCGCGGCCTGATCTCCAACGCGCTCTGGATTCGCATGAGCGACCTGCAGGACCAGGACAAGTTCTTCGAGATGGCCCAACTGGCCGACTGGATCACCAAGCTGGAGCCGCACTTTGTCCAGGTCTGGCTCGTGCAAGCCTGGAACATGGCCTACAACATCTCGGTCAAGTTCAAGGAAACCGAGTTCGGGGTTTATCCCGACCGCTGGCGTTGGGTGCGGGCGGGCATCGAGTTGCTGCGTGACCAGGCCCTGCGCTACAACCCTTACGAACCGCTCATCTACCGTGAACTGGCCTGGTTCTTCCAGCACAAGCTGGGACACAACCTCGACGACGCCAACATGTACTACAAGCAGCAATGGGCCAACGAGATGACCGAGATTTTCGGGATGGGCAGACCGGATTTCGACGCCCTGCTGCGGCCGCAGACCTCCAACGATTTCCGGCGGCTGAATCTGTTGACCAACGTGTACAAGATGGACCCGGCGTTCGTGAAACGGGTGGACGACCAATTCGGGCCGCTGGAATGGCGGTTGCCGGAGACCCACGCCATCTACTGGGCCGCACGCGGGCTGGAAATGGCCAAGCTCAACGAGCGCAAGATTGACCCGGAGGAACTGATCAAGCTGCGCCGCGTCATCTACCAGTCCATGCAACTGGCCTTCCAACGGGGTCGCCTGGTGCCCGATTACCTGAGCCGGCGCTTTGAGTTCGGGCCTAACCTCGACATCATCCCCAAGGTCAACTTCGCTTACGAACAGGCCATGCAGGAGGACGAAAAGAACCGCGACCACATCAAGATTGCGCACCGGAATTTTCTGCGGGATGCGGTCTATTTCCTGTACACCCACGCCCGCGAACGCGAGGCCGCCCAGTGGTACAGCTACCTGGCCGAGCATTACCCGGACAAAACGATTCTGGATGGTCTGACCAACTCGTTCCCGCGCAACCTGACGGTGACCGAATACTGCATCGCCCGCGTAGCCGGAGACGTCACGGAGACCGACCGCAATCGCATCAAGCAGGCCATCGAGGGCATGCTGGAGCAGTCGTTCATGTACCTGATCCTGGACGAGGACGCCCGGGCGCTGGGGCAGCGCAATCTGGCCCAGCAGGTTTACGACCTCTACGTCAGCAAGATCAAAGGGCGCGAGATGGCCATCGGCCTGCCCCCGTTCCAGGAAATCCGCCAAGACGTGCTCAAGCGGTTGCTGGATCCCGAAACCGGTTTTCGCAAGGAATATCGGGACGTGTTGCGGACCAAGCTCGAACTGCCGGCCGAAGCCCCGCCGCCCGGCCCGGCCACCAACGCCCCGGCCGCTGCCCAGAGCGGCCCAGCCACCAGCCAGCCACCGGCCCGCTGACGTCGGGAGGTGCACCGTACCGCCTCGCAGCCAGGATGGCCCGTCTCCCTATCTCGCCGGCGACCGACTGCAGGTTCGGCGGCCGCGCGCTCAAGGCACAGCGGGGGTGACCACGCGGTAGAAACGCTGTGAGGCATTGGTGGCCGCCGCATCCAGCAGACGCGCCACGCCGTTGGTCGGCCAGGGTGCGACGTCTTGGAGCTTGAGCCAGGGCGTCAGCAGGCTGGCACGGACCTGGACGGTGTAAGAGCGACCGGCCACAACGGGAAACCGCAGCCACACGCCCTCGCCATCGGCGGTCACTTCGACAAACTTGAGCACGCTGAGCGGATCGCGCGGGTCTGTACCGGCCAGGTACTCCTGCACATTGCACGAGCCATCCCCGTCGGCATCCGCAGCGGCATCCGCCGGGTTGTCCGGGTCAAAGCTGGAGACCCATTCCCATTCGTCAGGCAGGCCGTCGCTGTCGCGGTCGGTGGTGGACGGCTGCCCGGGCGAGGGCGGAGCAGCAAACCAGAGGCGCGGGTTGTTTCCGCTGCCGGTGAGCACGGTGCGGTGAAGCGAAAACCCGCCGCCGTTGGCGGAGGCCGGCCAGGGCGTCTGGTTGCCGTAAAACACCTCGTCCACGACGACCCACGAGTAGGAGTCGCCGGGCAGGTCCGGGTACTGCGGCTTTTCGAGGGCAACACGGTCGCCGCGATTGCCCAGCTTGCCGCCATACGGCCCAAACACCGGCACGGCGGGGTTGGTGACAGTGTAGCGGGCGCGGAACCCGGCGAGCGCCTCGGCGTCGGCCGGGTTGAAGTTGACCACCAGGGCCAGGCCCCCCGGCGGGAGCGACACGCCCGCCGGGAAGGTGAAACTGACGCCGCCATCCAGCCGCCACGCACCGTTGGTGTCGGAAAGGCTCACCGTGGTGGCGGTTGGGTTGAACAGTTCGACAAACTCGTCGCTGGTGTTGTCGTTGGTGCCGTTGTCGGGCGGGTGATACATCAGCTCGGTGATGACGAGGTGCGGCAACGGCGCCACATTGGCAGCATCGCGGGTGCGCGGGAGGGTCATCCAGTCCGCGCCTCCGTCCGGGAAGCGACCGAGGGCCGCCTCGTTTTCCTGGCCCTTGAACTTGACGGCGTCCACCACCCGGTCGGCGGCGGTGCCGGGCAGATACGACAGCAGCACCTGCTCGCCCGCTTTGTCCAGACCGAAGCCGGTGGTGATGGGGCTGTGGAAGCCGGTGACTTCATCGAAACTGAGGCGGCCGCCGGGCGGCAACACGCACGCGGGAATGGCCCATTTGCGCGGGTTGGCGGGATCATCGCTCAAGTACCATCCGGCCAGGTTCACCGGCGCATCGCCGCGGTTGAACAGCTCGATCCAATCGTTGGAGTCGTACTCGGGCTTTGCCGGGTTGGCGTAGTCGGTGTGGGCGGCGATTTCGTTGAGCACCACCGTGGGCGGCGGCAGCTCGGGGTCTGCGGTGCCGGGCGAGCCGCCCACAAAGACGCTGGCACGCCAGTTTGCACCGTAATCCAGTGCGCCGGTGGCCGGGCCATTGTGGGCGCAGTCCAGGGGCACCAGCGAATGCCCGGCACCGGCGGCGGCCAGCGGCCAACCCCGGCCGTTGCTGTAAGTGAAGGCGGCCAGCGGCACGCCTGCGGCACCGGCTTTGAGTTCGAGCGTCTCGCCCTCGTTGGCCAGGCTGCCCGAATACGGCCCGTAAAGGGGCACATTGGTGCTCAAACCGTAGTGCGCGCGAAAGGCGGCGAAATCGGCGTTCTTGATGACGAGCAGGTAGCCGCCCGGCGGCAGGAGCGCGCCTGCCGGGAAACTAAAGTCAATGCCGGCGGTGAATTTCACGCCCTCCAAGTTCAGAGTCAGGTCGGCGCTCCGGTTGCACAGTTCGACAAACTCGAACGCGCTGCCGGCCGGCGGGTCATACATCAGCTCCGTGATCCGCAGGTGGTCCACCAACGCGGCAGCGTTGTCGGGCGGCGTCACAATGAACTGAATGGGTGCCGACCAGTGGCTGCAACGGCCAGTGACGTCTTTCATGCGGGCGCGGATGCGGTAGGCGTGGCCCACTTTGAGCGCGGCGGCGGGCAGCGTCAAATCGCTCTGGAAGACGGGCTGCTCGCCGGTTTCCCAGACGGCGTTGATTTCGTAAGGGCGCGGACCTGCGGGGTCGTAGGCGGGTGCGTTGGTGTCGGTCACCTCCGCCACGCGCCATTGCATCGCGGCGAACGGCTGGCTGCCGCTGTAAGGCGAGCAGCGGAAACTCAGCCGGTTGAGCGGGAAGTTCGGGGCGCTCAAGTTGGTGAGCGTGGGGGTGGCGGGGATGGTGTCGGAAGCAAGCGAGTCCAGGCGCGCGCCCCGGGTGACCACGTAGCTTTTCATCAACTGGATGCAGCCGTTGAAATCCTTGGAGACGCCCGGTTCGTTAGGCCACTGGTAGAAGCGCCCCTGACCGGCCTTGTTAAGCGCCGAGCTGTAGGCCGAATTGATCATTTTGGGGTTGTAATCCCACATGCATCGGTCGGCATCCAGGAAGGTGAGGGTGTTGGTTGGACCGCGGAGCAAGGCGGCGTATTCGTCAATCAACTGCCAGGTCTGGTCGGTGTTGAACAACAGGTCGCGGATTTCGCGCAGGCGGTTCTTGTATTCGACGATCATGGCCGGCTTGACCGGGTAGCTGCCGCCGTCGCCCAGCACCGGCTTGTAGAGGTCGTCAACACCCCCGCAGCCGGAGTCGAACATGTTGTCGGCCCAGGTCAGGTCGAGGTCCCAGGTGTGAACGGACCACAGGCCGGTTTGGGGATTGCGGAAGTAAAAATAGTTTTTGCCGTAACAGATGTCGTAGTGGTGGATGCCCTGAACGATGGCCTGGTAGCTCCAATAATTGTGGAGCAGGAGGTTGGTCCGCCACCAGGCCTCCGAAGGCGCAGGGGCCGTGCTGCGGTAGGTGCTCAGGAAGGCGTTCAGGTCGGACTTGTCCGTGGGGCCGAGCGGGCCGAGGTTGTTCAACTCGCCCGTGCCGCCTTCCATCTTGTACAGGTTGCCGTCGGGCAGATCATGCTCGTCCAAGAAACGGCCGCCCTCTTGCTCGACGGCCAGATACAGCCCCCAGAAGTCCCCCTCGTACTGCGTGGTGGGGTCGGCCTCCAGCGCATCGTCAATGACACGGAAATGCAGGAAGGTGGTGTAGGGCGATTGGACGCCGGCCAGGTTAAAGAGTCGGAAGCCGACGGCCTCGAACATGCCCTGTTCGCCGCGGTGGCCGTAATCGCCCTGCTGGATGCAGGCGCCCAGGTTGAGCTTGGCCCAACGGGTCTTGTAGTGGCGTCCGTAATCGTCGCGCATGGCCAGCTCGTGGCCGCGGTTGAGGTCAAACTTCCACATGTTCTTGACCATGGCGTAGCGCCAGACGCCGCCCCGGGCGCGATAGTGGACGTGGTCATAGACCTTGCCGTCATAGACCAGCGTGCCCAGCCACGGATAGGCGTCGCCGGCGTAACGACTGAACCAGGTGGCCTGAGCCACGGTGTTGCTGCGGGCAATCAGGTGGACCACCGGCAGGCGGCCCATGACGTTGGTGTCGAAGTCCAACACGGGCGTAACGCCGGGGCGGACCGCGCCCCGCCAGGCCGGCACGCCGTCGTAACAGAACAGGGCGAAATTCGGCTGCGGATCATCCGGATACGGCACGGTTAGCGTCTGGCCGGTGGCGTCCGAGGCGCGAATGCGGTAGCGGATGAGACGGCGGTGCAGGGCGAGGTTGCCGGGCAGGGTGACCGAATACACCGCGTCGCCGGCATGGGCGTCGCCGTTCTGGCCGGAGTCGTTCATGGAGAGGACCGTCCAGGTGTTGGTGTAAGCGGCGTTCGTCAATTCGATGTAGTTGCCCGGGTCAACCAACTGGTAAAGCAGGGTCACGTTGGTGACGCCCTCGGGATCGGTCGCCTTGGCCGTAATGAGAATGGGCTGGCCGGAGCGGGGCTGGTTGGGACTGTGGTCCACCTGACGGATGGCCGGCGGCAGATTGGCGGCATAGACCGAGTTCAGCGCCCCCGGCGTTGGGCCGCGCGCCGACGGCCCGGTACTGGCCAGCAACCGGGCGTCGAAAAAGAAATCGCTACTGCCGCTGAGACTGGCATTGGCGGCTTGAACAGCCAGGATGTTCGTGCCCGCAACGAGCAAGGTGCGGTAGGCATCCAGGTTGAACGTGCGGTAGGTCAGGTCCTCGAGGGCGGTGTTGGCCGTGCCGGTGTAGGGGACTTCGCCCGCCGCGATGTTCGCATTCAGGACGTTCGAGCCGTTGAGCCACAGTTTGAAGCCGTCGTCATAAACCGCCTCCAACGTCAGCGCGGTGATCTGGCCCGGGTCCGACACCACGAAGGTCTTGCGGAAAAAGACGGTGCTGTAGTTGTAACGCATATCGTCGAGCACGGTCCGGAGAAAGTCCGCGCCCTCGCCGTAGCCGATCGGCCCGACGCCAACCAGCCAGGCGCTGTCGTTGAAGGCCAGCGCCCGCCAGGCGGTGGTGGGCGTGGAGGCCTCACTGGTGCCTTTGAAATACTTCCAGCTCGAATGGTCAGGGACGAGCGTGACGCTCTGCTGGCTCGGCGTGCCGGCAACCGACGCGCGCCAGTGGCCGCCCAGGTCGTTGTCGAACGCCGGGTTGACCAACTCGATCGAATAGCCGGGTGGGTCACCCACGGTGGGCCAGGGGAAACCGAGCTGGTAATCCACCTGGTCCACCACCCGACCAGCGGCATCGTGCAGGGTGATCGTCTCTCCGTCGTTGTCCAGTTGCCCGGTCCAGGGGCCAAGGGCACTGACACCGAACTTGGCCCGAAGCGCCGCCGGGTCTTGGGCGACCACCAGATAGCCGCCGGCGGGTAGGAGTGTCCCGGCCGGGAACGTGAAGCTGATGCCATCCGAGAAATACCAACCCGACAGGTCCGCGGCGTTGGTGGCGGCATTGAACAACTCGACGAACTCGACCAATTCGGTTTTAACGTCGGGGTTGTAGTGGATTTCGTTGATAACCACCGACGGCTGGGCGGCGGCCTGGCAACAGGCTGCCCAAAGGGCCAGCGGCAGGGCCAACTGCAGCATGGCCCTCCAACGCAGCAGCCTTGGCCGTGGCGCCAACAGCGGCACGTCAGCCAGCCGGCCAGGCCCAGGCCCGCTTTTACACTGCGCGTTCCGCGTCAACAGCATTGCTCGAAGCTAGCACGAAAGGGGGCGTCCGAGCCAAACCAAACGCTCGGACAGGCTCGGACAGCCGGCGGTTCGACATTGCCGTCCGATACGATGTGATTCCAGCAGCCGCCCCTTGGCTCTGGACTCGATCGTGGTGACGTCGAGCTCCAGGGCTTGTGGGGTGCCGCTTGCGAGGCAGGCATCCGCAGCTTGGGCGGCCGGCCAGGGCCGCGAACCATACCGGACTCGTGGCCCGGATTGGAAGTTCGCTGCCCCCAGAAGCAGCAGGCTGCGGCAACGGCAGCGGACCATCCTCGTCCCACAAGGGGAAGGTGTTGCTTCTCAGCAATGCCCGCCCGCATGGCCGGCTCAGCCGCTGGCCAGATGGCAATTGTGAAAACCGCACGCTGCCGGCCTCGAACAAGGAGAAGCCGTTCAGTAGGGCGTTCTGGCGAATACGGTGTTGTCCCTCCAAGCAAGCAGGTGAGGGACGATTGGCCGGCGGGCAGATTGCCGAGGGGCATGTGGCCACCCGCCAACTCAAGCGTCAGTCTGGGGCACTTTGCGCGTCTGGCTGCGCGGCAGCCTTCGTCCCGCCCCCGGCAGCCACCAGTGCTTTAACCACCTTTGGCGGCTGAAGCTGCAGCCACGTGGCCGGCGACTTACCGGACGGTGGCCGACGCGCGCAACCGGTCGATGGCGGCCTTGGCCCGCGGGTCACCATTGGCCGCAGCAGTGGCCAGGTCGGCCTGCAACCGCTGCATCTGCTGTTGGTAAAGCGCGGCCTGTTGTTCGCTCCAGATGCGCCGTTGCTGTTGCAACTGAATCATCGCCTGCACGGCTCGCTCGTACTCACGCGCGCGCGCGGCGGCCTCGGCCTCGCGCAGCCGTTGTGCGGCAGCCTGTTGCTCGGCCAGCATGGCCGGCGAGACCGCCGGAGCGGCAGGCGCCTGCGGCGCAGCGGCCTGGGGTTGCTGGGGCTCGGTTTCGGCAGCGGGCGGTGGCGTGGGCGCCGCCTGCTCCTCTTTCTTGCCGCAGCCAACCGCCAGGAGGCACGCGGCCACGGGCACGGCCATCAGTATAACGGGCAGCGGGAATCGAGTTTTCATAGCACCGACTGGATTGTTTGTTTAATAGCGGCCCAGGGCATGACCCGGATTGCACCAAGCCCGGTTGGGAAGCATGGTGACCGGGATGCTGTTGCCTCGCGCGCCGCTGGCGCCGGCGAATTCGTACGAATACCAATAGCTGACCCGAATCGCTTCCGTGCTGCCGCCGAACAGCGCAATCGTGGCGCCCCGGCCATGCCGTCCGGAAATGCCCTCGTCGGGGTAGCTGGACGTGTCGTTGAAGAAAAACGGCGTCTTTTCGTCGGTCTCCCACATCATGGCGCGGTCCGGTTTGAAGGCGGTGACCTTGTAGGTGTTGGGGCGCAGCGTATTGATGTTGCCGTAGCCGCAGATGGCGCCGTTCCACACATAACTGCTGAACAGAATGCCGCGCTGGACGAACATGGCGTCCACCTTGTTGTCGGCCGGACACATCAGCACCTTGGGATCACGCAAATACGGATAAAGCTGGCCCTGCCGGAAGTAGTGGAGCTGGTTGGACAACGCAGCCGGAAAACCCGGGATGGTCGTGCCGTTGGCCGGGATGCCCGGGCCGTAAGCCCAGCAACGCACGGCGGTCCCCCACCCCGGACTGGGCAGGAAGTCCGTGTTGTCCCCGGCGTAAAGCTGCGCCGCCAGCACGATCTGCTTGTTGTTGTTCAGGTCCGCCACTCGCTGCGCGCGGTTTTTGGCGCTGGACAGGGCCGGCAACAGCATCGCCGCCAAAATGGCAATGATGGCGATGACTACAAGCAACTCAATCAGGGTGAATGCCCCGACAGCTCTCCGGAGGGCAGATCCGGCAACGCCTTCCTGCCCACGAGATTCGCGACGGGCGGACGTGTTTGGGGTTGGGTTCAACATGACTTTCAGACTCACGTGTTAACTACATTTCGGCTGATAGCGATTGTCCGGTGCGGCCCGCGCCGCGCGGCCGACCATCGAACAATGCCTATGTATCACACCAACGCCACCCTGTCAGCAATTACTTTTGAGCCTTACAAAACTTCCAAGGCCAATTCACGAAGGGGTTCGGAGGCTGGGTGGACGGGCATCGAGGCAGCCAGGGCCATCCCGAGGATGGTCGGTGTTGATAGCGCGGAGGAATTTGGCGGACTGAGACTGCTCGTCCTGCCTGACTTGGTCGCCCAAGTCGCAGTGCAGCCCGCGGCGAACAGGGGCAGGTTCACCGTCGCCCTTGATCTTGCCCGGCTCTGGGGCGGGCAAAGCCGGGTAGGCCTTGCTCCGAACGTGGTGTGGCCCCATGGGGCGGTCGTTGCGCTCCTGACCCGGGTGGAGACCACGACTCAGAGAGTCGAGAATCTGAACACCTGCGCGGCCTCCGGCCACTGGAGCAGAAAGCTGTTGTCGTAGTAACCGGTCTGGCGCGGCCAGCGATCGGCATGATAGTGCCACAACTCCCGGCCGCTGGCCGGATCAAGCCGATAGAGGTTGAAGTAGGCCCCTGGCGACAGCAGTCCGGACGAGCTGCGCGCCGCATACACAAACCGGCCGGCCAGGATGCACGTGTCGGCTTTGTCAGTCAGTTGCCACAGCACCTTGCCGCTGGCCGGGTCCAGTTGCAGCAGCACCGGCCTGGGGCGTTTGAGCAGGTTGACCGCTTGCGGCAGGTCGGCCTGGGCCGGCTCGGTGGCGTGGGCAGTGACATAGACTTTGCCCCCTCCGTCCAGTTGTACCCGTGAAATGCCGCCGCTGGTAAACCTCCAGCGCACCTGGCCGCTGGCCAGCTCGAAGCAGGTCAACATGCCCTCGTCGAACACGTAAAGCGCGTCGGCCGACTCGGCGCATGGCGGGCGGCCGGGCGTCCAGCCCCACGAAATCGGATAGGTCAGCTTGGCCGCCCAGCGTTTCGTGTTGGCCTTGCTGAACACAATGAATTCCCGCCCGCCCAACAGCACGTCCACCGTGCGCAGCGCCGCCAGCCGCGGCGGGCCGATGATCTCGCCCGTCCAGTCCGGCGCGGCCTCGCCGCACAGCCGGCTCAATGTCACCCGATAACGGCTGCTGTCCTCGTCCACCATGCCGCCCCCGTCGCTCCCACGCATCTCGGCCAGCAACTCCCGCGCGGCATCCAGGCTCCGGCCCGCCGACAACCGACCGCTCTCCAACAACGACGCCCCACCGGCGGGCTGGCCAGCCGGACGCCGCACCACGCGCCGCTCCAACAGCCGTGTCTGCATGTGCACAATGTTCGGCCCGGCCGCGATAAACTCCTCCTGAAGAGGCGCGTCCTCCGCGGTCGGAAGAGCAGTGGCACGCGGCCTTGTCCCGGCACTGGCCCGCACGCCCGCTCCGACTGACCCCGGCGGCCCCGCCAGCGGCAGTTGGATGGTCGTAACCGCGCCCTCCGGCAGGCTGACCCGCGTGACCGTCCGCACCTGCTGAGACGCGCCGGTGACGGCGGCCACCGCGGCGTCGTGTTGACTGAACGCAGTCAAGGGCGGCGGGAGCGGGATGTCACGCCGGCGTTGGCCGGTCTGGCGATCCAGGGCGACAATCCGGTCTGGCAGCAGCAGCCACAGCTCCTGGCCTGCGCGCAGCAGCCGCGGACCGCTCACACCCGGCAGGCCACCCTCGGCAACTGCCGCCCCGTCCTGCTGGTCGAACTCCGACTCGGTATCGTCCAACAGCCCGGTCAGCGGGCTGTCGGCGCGCAGCGGCGCGACCTCGGCAGCCCGGGCGGGCGTGACCGGCCGGGTCGCCGGCGGCACGGGCCGGACGACTTGCACCGGCGCTTCGACAGGTACCGCCCACCGCTCCCGGCCCGACCCCAGGTCCACCAACGCCACACGGCGTTCCTGTAAGATCAGGACTTCCGTTGGACCGAGCAGCTCGCAGCTCGTGCCCCGGGCCTGCGCCGACAGGGGCAAAGTGAAAACCACACGCGGCCTGGAGCCGACGAGATTCCACCAAGCCCACACGCCCAGCAGCGCTGCCGCCAGAGCCGCTACACTCCACGCGAGCGCCCGGTGCCGGCGGCGGGCACTTTGTCGGGCGACGTGCCGCTGTTGCTCGGAGTGCGGCAGCGGGATTTGCTCTCGCTCGGCCCGAGCGCAGCACAGGACCGAGCAGGTGTAGCCGTGCAGTTCCATGCATCGCCGGCAAATCGGTTTGCCGCAGACCCCGCAATGCTCGACCGCCAGCTCGGCGGGATGGTGCGGACAAGGTCCGAGTTGCCCGGCGGACTCACCCGCCGGTTGCGCCGGTACGGCCGGCGGTGTCGCAACTCGCACTCGCAACCGGCCGGTGGGTTGTTCCGCGGGGCTGTCGGCGGCTGCCCCGGACGGTTCGGCCGCGGAGGCTGCGGGAACCGCTCCTTGCTGCTCGGCGATGGCGGCGTTGGCCAGAGCGGTGGCATCCGCGCCACAGGACGGACAGGCCACCGGCGTGGGCATGCAGCCGCCCACCGGCTCAACGTCGAAGACGAATCGCGTGCCGCAGGGACACTGGACCTTCAAGCGCATGATTCAAGGTCTCGGGTTCAGCAGGACCACGGGCGGGGACATGGGCAGGTCGAACGCCGCTTGCGCCGGGCTGCCGCGAACGGCACCGCCGCCGAACAACACATTGCCGCCGTATTGGCGGTGATTGTTGCCCGGCGGCTTGCCACTTGGCGAGAACACCCAATCCCCCGCGCGCTTGGCGGCGGTGTTGACCTGTTCATCCGACAACACCGGCGCCGCAGGGGCGTCGGCCAGGCTACGGCCCATGTAATAGGCGTAGCTGATCCGGCGGTTGGCAAACGGCGTGGCATCCGGCAGCGCCTTGTCGCCGCTGCCCGGGCAAATGAAGAATTGCGAGCCGGTGGTGTAGCGGGGAATCAACTGGCTGAGCGGGATTTCGCTGGTGGCCGCGTTGGTTACAACCGGCAGGGCGCCCCGCCAATCGCCAGCGTAGGTTTGCAGTCCGACGTACACCTGGCGCAGGTTGGCCGCGCAGACTGCCTTCAGGCGCGTCTGCCGTGTCCTGGTCCCCGGGGCGTAGAGCATCACGTAGAGCACCAGCATGAGAGCCAGCACCACGACCAGCTCGACCAGTGCGAAGGCCGACGCCCCAGCGCACCGGGTTGCCTCCGGACGCGCCTTTGTGCCGATTGGGGTCTTGCCGCACACAAGCAGGGTGTAGCAGACAGCTCGGTCGTGAGCAACGGCAGCTTTCACCGGGGGCGCCCGTCGAGGCGCCAGCCGGCCCGGGCCGTTCGCATGGAGAACCTATGCCGGCTGCGTCGCATCTGCCCCGGCAAGCTGGCTGTCGGATGTCAACCGGATGATCCCTGCTTGTAGTGTCGGGTCCAAAGCTCTGTCCTCTGGCCCAAGAAGGTGGGGCTGTCGGCAAGATGCCGACAGCACGCTGGGGCTAAACGTGCTTCGGGCATCTTGCCCGAAGGCCGGTTTTCTCCGGTCAGCATCAGCAGGCCCTGTCGGCAAGATGCCGTCAGCACGCTGGGGCTAAACGTGCTTCGGGCATCTTGCCCGAAGGCCGGTTTTCTCCGGTCAGCATCAGCAGGCCCTGTCGGCAGGATGCCGACAGCACGCTGGGGCTAAACGTGCTTCGGGCATCTTGCCCGGAGGCCGGTTTTCGCAGGTCAGTACCAGCGGGTCCTGCCGGCAAGTGCCGACAGCACTTTGCCCCGGGTTTCCGGTCATCGGCCCGGCTTGGGGCTGGCCGGCTACGCTCAAGGTTTACATTGCCGCGGCGCACTGCTAGACAAGAGGCGTGCTCGACGACAACGCCATTTGGAAAGGCCTGACGACCCCGGGTCGGTTGTTCCTGCTGGCTGGGCCGTGCGTGATTGAGAGCGAGCGCCTGTGTTTGGACGTGGCTCGGAAGCTCAAGCGGCTTTGCGATCGGTTGGGGGTTTTCTACGTCTTCAAGGCGAGTTTCGACAAAGCCAACCGCACCAGTCACCAGGCCTTCCGCGGGCCGGGACTGGAGCGCGGCCTGGAGGTGTTGGCCCGGGTGCGCGAGCGCGTGGGTGTGCCGGTCTTGACGGACATCCACAGTGAGCCGCAGGCCGCCGTGGCCGCCGAGGTGGTGGACATCCTGCAAATCCCGGCTTTTCTGTGCCGGCAAACCGACCTCATCGAAGCCGCCGTGCTGACGGGCAGCATCGTGAACATCAAGAAGGGGCAGTTCCTGGCCCCCGATGACATGAAGCACGTGGTGGCCAAGGCGCGGGCGGCCGGGGGGCGGCGATTGCTGGTGACCGAGCGCGGCACAACCTTCGGCTACCACAATCTGGTGGTGGACATGCGGGCACTGCCCATTCTGCGCCGGCTGGGCTGCCCGGTGGTGTTCGACGCCACCCACTCGGTGCAACTGCCCGGCGGGGCGGGCGCGGCCTCCGGCGGCCAGCGTGAATACGTGCCCGCGCTGGCCCGGGCCGCCCTGGCCGCCGGCGCTCAGGGCTTGTTCGTCGAAACGCACCCTCAGCCCGAGCGCGCCCTGAGCGACGGGCCAAACATGGTGCCGCTGGCCGAGATGCCCGACCTGCTGCGCGGCGCATTACGGGTGTTCCAAGCCGTTGCCTCGTGAGCTTCGCCTCCGTGTCCAACGAGCCGGCGCCGGACCGCCATCCGGCGCGCGGCGTGACAGCCCAGCCTGGTCTGGTACGCGCGTCCGGGTGCCATCACTCGAGCCGACGCCCGGCTTCGCGCGCCGGCGCAGGTAGGTTCGGTGGGCGTCTCCTGGCCACGGGAACGCGGCTGGCCATCGGTGGGGCGCTGGCCGCGCAGCTTACCGCCGCCCCGGCACAGCGCCAGGCGTTCGGCGTCTTGAGCCAGTTCACCTGGCCGGATTACTACCCGCCGCCGCACGAGACGCAGCTCCGGTTTCTGCTTAAGGGCGGCGAGGCCGTGCCCCAGGCCGGCGGCTTGCTGTTGGTGCGGCAGGTCACGTTGGAGAAGTTCCAAGAAACCGGCGCGCGGGAGCTGTTGGTTTCCACGCCTGCCTGTCTGTTCAATGCCGCCACGCGCGAGGCCGGATCGGCGGAGACGCTGCGGGTGCAATTCGGCGAGGACCGATTGACCCTCGAGGGCCGTGGCTTCCTGTGGCAACAGACCAACGCGCTACTGATCGTCTCCAACGGCGTGCGGACCACGCTGCGCGGCGGGTGGTTAACCGGGCAGCCCGACGCGGCGCCGACATTGGGCGACGCCCAGATCGTGGCCGACAGTTTTCGATACGACGGCAAGGCGTCCGAGGCCGAATACCGCGGCCAGGTGCGGGTCAGCGCAACCAACCTGAGCCTGAGCGGCGGGCGGCTGCTATTCGTCTTGCCCGCGGCCGGCCCGGGCCGAGTCCAACGCCTGACCATGCAGCAGGATGTGACGGCGGCATTCGGCCCGTTGCGCGCCTCCGGCGACGAGGCCGTCTATTGGCCGGATCAGGACCGCATGCGCCTCGAGGGCCACGCAACCTGGCACACGGGCGATCGCCAGGGCAGCGGGCAACAACTGCTCCTGGACCGCGCCACGCGCACCCTGCACGTCGAGGGCGAGGCGGCCTTGAAGCTGCGCCTGGGCCGGCACAGCCTCCTCGGACAACGAGCTGCTCCTGCCCCGGGGTCTATAACGACCAACCAGGAGCTTGTGATTACCGCCGCTCGCTACGAGGTGCTGACCAACGCCGCGCGTTTCAACGGCCAGGTGCGGGCAGAGGACCGAGCAGGCGAGACGACCGTCGCCCGGCTGGACTGCGCCACGCTGACCGTGGCCCTCGACCCGGACAATCAACCGCACAGCCTGCTGGCCGAAGGCGGCGTGGTGATCGAAGCCGGGCCGCGGCAGTTGGCCGCTGACCGCGCGGAGTATGCGGCGGCGACGGGGTTGCTGCAGCTCACCGGCGACCCGGCGTGGCGGGACGGCCCCCGCAGTGGCCAGGGGCAAACGGTCTTGCTGGACTGGCAAGCGAACCGTTTGACGGTGCGGGGCAACGCCAGTCTGAACCTGCCCCAGACTGAAG